>Ga0065711_1036669_pt1 | contig 20725 bp, 22 predicted proteins | sample Hoacrofraction12_FD_59098 | JGI IMG/M metagenome (GOLD analysis project Ga0065711, IMG submission 59098) | Hoatzin crop microbial communities from Cojedes, Venezuela - Epithelial fraction 12 v2 (version 2) | ecosystem: Host-associated > Birds > Digestive system > Esophagus > Crop | place...
TGGCAGCCAGGGCACACTGCTGGCTCATGGTTAACCTGTCGTCCACCAGGACACCCAGGTCCCTCTCCGCAGAGCTGCTCTCCAGCAGGTCCGCCCCAAGCCTGTACTGGTGCATGAGGTTGTTCCTCCTCAGGTGCAGGACCCTGCACTTGCCCTTGTTGAACCTCATCCGGTTCCTCTCTGCCCAACTTTCCAGCCTGTCCAGGTCACGCTGAATGGCAGCACAGCCTGTCTGTGTATCCACCACTCCTCCCAGTTTGGTGTCATCAGCAAACTTGCTGAGGGTACATTCTAACTCTTCATCCAGCTCATTGATGAAGAAGTTAAACAAGGCTGGGCCCAGTACTGACCCCTGAGGGACACCACTAGTTACCAGCCTCCAACTAGACTCGGTGCTGCTGATGACAACCCTCTGAGCTCTGCCATTCAGCCAGTTCTCAATCCACCTCACCGACCACTCATCCAGCCCATATTTCCTGAGCTTCCCTAGGAGGATGTTATGGGAGACTGTGTCAAAAGCCTTGCTGAAGTCTAGGTAGACAACATCCACGGCTCTCCCCTCATCTACCCAGCCAGTCGTGCCATCGTAGAAAGCTATCAGGTTGGTCAGGCATGATTTCCCCTTGGTGAATCCATGCTGACTACTCTTGATAACCTTCTTTTCCTCCACTTGCTTGATGATGACCTGCAGGATGAGCTGCTCCATCACCTTTCCCGGGATGGAGGTGAGGCTGACCGGCCTGTAGTTCCCTGGGTATCCTTTAGCTAGAGTAAATAAGCCAAGTTTTAAATCTCTTGCTTTCTGCACTTGCTCTTGGCTTTTGTGAATCATGTGACAAATTTTACTGTTTTAGGTCTTCATTGCTCTTTACTTTAGTTTTGCCCGAGAGGGAAATCTGTTCATGTTGTAACTGCATTTATATGTTTTCTTTAGGGCACAAAGAAGCGTCCTGGCGCTGCCTTTGAGAAGGAAGTGGAGAGTATGGGTGCTCACCTGAATGGCTACACCTCGCGGGAGCAGACTGCCTATTACATAAAAGCCTTGTCCAAGGACATGCCCAAAGGTAGGATGGCCAGCGGGCGAAGTCTGATCTGGAGGTTAAGGATGAAGCAAGAGCATGTGCTTATTTCTTGCCCACCAGCATGCTTTCTAACAACAGAGCAGGGAATGAAGTTGTGGCTGAGTGGTAAATTGGATGTTCTAGCCGGTAGTTGAAGAGAGCGCTGCCATGACATGGTGTTTCGAGGCTGCGAGTTCATGTGTTCCTGAAACCAGTTTTGCAAAGCTTGTTATGTCAGGCTGCACTGTATTGCCAGGAGGGAGAGGGGGATTTCAGTAGTCTGTAGTTGTTCTGTGGAGCTGAGGAACTGAGGTCAGCAGCAGCTGCTGTGTCAGGAGGGCTTGGTGCAGCTCTTGCGGGTGTTGCTGGAGTCAGAGCTGTGGGCCCTGCTGTAAATGTGGGCTACGCTGTAGATGTCGCAAGCTCTCTGTAAGGATTCAGCATGGTTCTGCAACAGTACTAACCCGCTTCTGACATGCTTCACCTTCTGCAGTTGTTGCCTGCTTTCTGCTGGCAGTGATGCTTGGCAAGCTGACTTGGAGACTTCGTGCTTAAACGGTGTTTTTTGTCCCTCTGATGCTGTGGGCATGGGTCATACTCATCTCTGTTATGTTGCATCCCCTCCCCAGCGTGGTTTGTTGCTTAATCCTCTTGTGATGTCCCTGCTGCCTGTGTGTCTTTTCTCCTTTCAGCAGCAGTGGGTAGCAGTCAGGCAGTGGGATTGCTAACGTTGGAAATGTGTTGCAGTTGTAGAGCTTCTGGCTGACATTGTGCAGAACTGTGCACTGGAGGAGTCTCAGATCGAGAAGGAACGTGGCGTCATCCTTCAGGAGTTGAAAGAAATCGACAGCAGTTTGACGGATGTTACCTTTGATTACCTTCATGCCACTGCTTTCCAGGGGACTGCGCTGGCCCACACTGTCGAGGGGACCACAGAGAACGTCAAGTGAGCAGCAGGCTGGATGTACACAGCCCGTGGGTTCAGTCCTTGGGGTGCACGATTGCTGCTTCTCAGTAGTGGTGACTGCACGAGGAAACCAGTCTGTCCACAGAGGTGACCTGTGGGCTTCTTATTGTGTCTTGACTGTGTTTTCCCCATTAGTACTGGTGGAAGGGTAATGCTGCACACATTCTTCTGTGTGCCCCTCACACAGGACGTGAGCTTGGTAGGGCCAGGTTGAACCTTCTCCCATATTTGTCAGTTTGACATCGTTAGGGAGATTAAGAGCTAAGGGTGCTCATTAAAGCAGTGGCCTTGAGCATACACACCTGTTGGGTACTGGTAGATCGGTGACCAGGGTCAGTGTTCTCCAGTCTGTATTGAGATCTGTCCTTAACTCTCCATTTTGGTCACTCGTTTCCATTCTCTGTGTTCCGGAATTAGAGCACAGGAAAAGCACAGACAGTGCAGTCTTGCTTCTAAGAAGTATTGTTACCCCAGAACTAAGAGAATCGGCAACATAACTGCTGTCTCTGCACTGTGAACTTGCTTCTCCGAAGCCTCTCATCTCTCCAGCTCACAGATGCTGATCTGCTTGGGTCTCTGTGTGTTCTTCCTAGGCATCTGACACGAGCAGATCTAGCTTCATACGTTGATACTCACTTCAAGGCACCTCGTATGGTCCTGGCAGCTGCTGGAGGTAAGGTGTAGATCCTTGTGATTCTGGGAAGCCTGGGTGTTTTCAAGCTGGTGATCAAACCCCTGTCACACATCCCTGATGTAAAATCAGGTGATTTTGTTAAATTAAGCTGTTTAAGACTGCAGATCTCTTGCTTTCCCATTGCCAGGTATTTCCCACAAAGAGCTGGTAGATGTAGCTAGGCAACACTTCAGTGGAGTGCCTTTTACATACAAAGAGGATGCAGTGCCTATCCTGCCGCGCTGTCGCTTCACAGGGAGTGAGGTAAAGTTGTTCTTGTCCCAAACAAAACAAACAGCTGTTGCCAAACTGTTGAATGAATGTCAAACCAGTTACAGCTGCTTCTGCGAGGAAAAATCTGTTTGTATATCTCAGAGAAGCTGATGATGCAGTGTCTTGGTAGTGCTCCCATGTTCTGTTCTTGGGGCTTATTGCCACAATTTGTTGGGTTTTATATAGGACCCAAATCCATTAGGAATGTGAGGCTGTTTCTCACATCATCCGCCAAAAAAACTCGTATCAGAGCAGCTGGTTTGTGCTTAGTAGTGCCTGAGACCATTTCACTAAGATAATACCAAGTCCCCGGTTTGTCAGCCTGGCATTGCAGACAAAGCCACCGCGCTCATGCAGTTCTGCTCCGTTCCTTGATGGTTTTCTAGATCCGTGCCAGAGATGATGCTCTGCCCGTTGCCCATATTGCTCTTGCCGTGGAGGGGCCAGGATGGGCTGATCCAGACAACGTTGTCCTCAATGTGGCTAATGCTATCATGGGACGCTACGACCGCACTTTTGGAGGTGGTAAGGTAAGAGGCTTGTGAGTGTGACAGGGAGAGCGTGAAGCCTGTTAATGTGAACTATTATGGAGACCCTGGCTGAATGTGCTTTATGGGAGGTTGTGACGTTTAGCTTAGGACTGTGAAGTGGTTAGGAGTCCGGAAAGTAGCATAGAAGTGTAATTGAGGCTAATACAGGACCATTCTTGAGAAGTGATGCTGGGAGATGAACTGAGCCATCTCTGCTAAGTTGGAAGAGGTTTAGCTGATGAATTCTCAGCAGCTTGTTCCTACCCTCACAAACTAACCACTTGGTGAGGGCGGCAGTGGAAGGCAGGACAGAGTGGTCTGTAGTCTCATGTGGCAAGCTTGCTTTACAACTGCAAAGCAAGGGGAACTTCTTTAAACCCCCAGCATCGCATCCATTCTCATCCAGTATCTGCCTGGCCTGCATAGCTGTGCTAACCCCTGCTACTGGGAGACCTTGCACTTCCCATTTTCTCCCACTCCTACGGTGGTATGCATACCAGTTCCTCGTCTGTGGCTGGGAAAGGAAATGGTTTTGCTGGATGGACTCTTAGGCCATTGTCTGTGGCTTTTCCACCAATGAATCTCATCTGTTGACCACATGAAGGGTCTAAGTTAAGCTCTCCTTTGGCAAAGTGTTCCGCTCTGTCTTGTCTGTGGTCTTTGTGAATACAGCTCAGTTGGAAAGAATTTGAGCTGTTAGGCAGCTGTAAGACTGAAATGGCTGTGGTATCTCCTTATTTACAGAATCAGTCCAGCAGGCTGGCGACGCTTGCTGTGGAGCATAATCTCTGCCACAGTTTCCAGACTTTCAACACCTCTTACTCTGATACCGGCCTCTTCGGTTTCCATTTTGTTTCCGATCCTCTGTCCATAGATGACATGCTGTTTTGTGCTCAGGGGGAATGGTAAGTACGACTTCGGCAAAGAGATCTGAACCCCTTGTGGGAGACTGAGCAGGTGGGGGGACGTATTAGGTCTTCAGAGAACTGTGTCTATGAACTTCTTGAGAACTCACATTCTGGTTAAGTGATCCTGTAAGTGGTTTCAGTAAATGTCTTGGGATGTGGCTTTTGAGGAGCTGTTTTAATCCCTTAGGGCTCTTTAGGTCTTTTGTTCATGCTTCCAAGTATTAGTACTGAGGTTTTGGGTTTTTATGTACAAGTGAGATCGTTCCTTAGAGACAAGGCTTTCCCAGGTGCCTGAGAGATGTATCTCCATCATCTTGTGAAGCTTGTGCAAAACAGGCAGAGTTACTGCCTTTCAGACTGTTGTGCTGTGGCTGATGAATGCCCTGCTGCTGGAGTTGTGCCAGCGTTTGGGGGCCTTCTGTCTGTCCTGTTGTATGTGGTATGCCCCAGTAATGGTTTGAGGCTACATCTGAGATGCAGAGCTGAGCCGTGCTGTGTATAGAGCAGGTGGAGTTAGCCCTTGCCCCAGAGACGTTGCAGTTGGCAGGGCCGAAAGGGATTTCACAGCTGGAGTCCAAACAGACTCTGTAGAACTGTCTTGTTCTGTCAGCATCAGTTTCCATAGCAGCTTGCCATGCGTGGGAATAGCCGACAGGCCTGCCTTCTCTTGTGATAGCGAACCGCAGACCGCTTGCCGCTCTGCCTGATGGGCAGGCTAGAGCCGGCACCAGGGCTGCTTAGACCTTTATGAGTGTAACTCAGCATGTAACCTACTGGCTGATGTCCCCTGCCTGCAAGCTTGAGCTCTTTCACCTCCTGCTGTTCAGTGCTCCCCAGTTCTTAGCTGGTCTGCGGTGATCAAGAATGAATATCAAGCCTGCAAGACAAGTGACGTTGATAATAGCTTGTTTCTGCAGAGGCTTGGGAAACAGAGGAATTCACTTTGTCTGAGCAGACAAACATCTTTAAGAGCTTTAGTGGTCTTTCCATCTCCTCTCCAGGATGCGTCTGTGTACTAGTACCACAGAGTCAGAGGTGAAGAGAGCCAAGAACAATCTCCGAAATGCCATGGTGGCTCAACTGGACGGTATGTTCTGGTTTATGGATTGACTACTGCACAGCTTTCAGAGGATTTTCACTTATGTCTCTCCTGGGGAGCAGGAGCTCTGCTGCACATCGCAGTACTGCTGGCATGCACCGGGCAAAACTTCCTTTTCCCCACTCTGCGTTCCTCCTGCCGTGTTGCCAAAGCAACTGACCCAAGCCTGCTGTGCTCCAGGCTAGCTCTGACTCTGTAAACTTCTAGTCACTCTGTTGCTGAGAGTGAATAACATGCTGCCTGGTGAAGTTAGAACTGAGACCCTCAAACTGGTCTGCCTTGGCTGTAACACTTTGGAGACTGGTGAAGCAATCTTTCTATTGCTTAACTCCTGCTGGAGCTGCTTAGAGTGATAATTACAACTGGTGCTTCATTAGAAGCTGTTTAACAGCTAGAGTTGTTTCTGTCTGCTTTGACTGATGATCAGGCTGTGCAATTCTGGAAGGCTTTCTGCTGTGCTGACCATGTGATATCTTCAACATCTAGGTACTACCCCAGTATGTGAGAATATTGGAAGCCATCTCTTAAACTACGGACGCCGTATTCCGCTGGAGGAATGGGATGCCAGGATTGCTGTAGGTATCTGTTTGTTTTGGTTGGGGTACCTGAGCATGGTTGATGTCAGTGTTTTCTGGCCCTAGTCTGCCGTAGTAATGTGAGATTTACTTATCCCTTAGTCAATTTGCTTGGAGTCCAGGTGGTCAGCTCACTGGCACATACACAAATATGTCTGAATCTCTGGCACAGACTCAGCGTGTCCCATGTCCTGTGGCTGGATTCAGTCCATCCCAGAAGGAAGGCATGTGCCTGTGTTAAGCAGCACAACTTGAAATTCCTTTAACAGTTTCCCTAGAGGTGGCCATCCCTTGGAAGGCTTCAGATTTTGGATTGCCATGTCTTCTGTACCCTCGGAAGAACGCGCTGTGTAGAACATTAGCCATCCTCACAGACAGGAGCTGTGCGATTGGTGCAGATGGCTCCCAAGGGTCTGACTGTCTTTTTAATTATCTTGATCTTCAGCCACTGGCAACAGTAACTTCCAACTTTGAGAAATGCAGGTCTGCTAGAAGGGTTATTAATTGCTTGTTTGATATTTGTTAGGCCGTTGATGCAAGAATGGTGAGAGAGGTCTGCAGTAAATATATTTATGACAAATGCCCGGCAATTGCAGCAGTTGGTAAGTAGTACATGGCAATTAGTACACAGTAGCTCAAAAATCAGGAAGGGGTCAAGAGCTGAGTAGAAGTGAGTTGCAGGCACTTTTCAGGTGTCTGTTCTGGCCTCCTGGCCACTCTGCTTGTTTGTTGGTATCCTCCTACTTCTGCACATCAGATGTGCCAAGACACATTTGCCAGGAGATCAAACCTGCCGGTGATGGAGATGCAGCAGCAGCGAGCTGCTGGCTGTCCTCCCATCTCTCTACTTGCTGTGGAGCCGTGGCTAAGATTGGGAGTCCCATAGCTGGGTGCGGGCCCAGCAGCGTCTGCCGAATGTCCTTACCCTGGGGTCATGGTGATTTATGTAAGGGAAGTGAAGAGATCTGATTTTCTTGCGCTGCTCTGGCATGCCTGTCTGGCCAAGGACAAATTCCTCTCGCAAAACCTGCCTGAGCAGCTCAGCTCCGCTGTGCTGCCTCCTTCCTGTGTGTTGTGGATTCCCCTCCGCCGTGCAGCTGTTTCCTCTGGCCTTCAAAGCAGAGCAGCTTGGAAAGGGAAGATGGTTTTTGATCAGGAGGTTGGAATGAACTAGCCACAATCTCCATGACTTGGTGGCTCCCTGTATTTCATACCTGTATGTGGAGCTGTACTGAGCATTGTGCAGCAGTGCAAGGAAACAACTTGTTCTGAGGAACCAAGTAAAGGTTTCCCTGTCAGGAGATGGTATCTGCTGGTTTTCCTGATGCAGGTTTGAGCTGTAGTTGCCTGGTTTTGTGCATAGCTGTGCTGGGTTGTGGGCACAATCTGCTCTGCCACCGTCTGCTTTAAGACCATGGGAAACTGTGCAGGGATTTTAACTACGTCTCCAGTGACTAACTCTTGTTCTGTTCACTCAGGTCCCATTGAACAGCTCTTGGATTACAACCGTATCCGCAGTGCCATGTACTGGATCCGTTTCTAGGATGTGTCCCTGCAGGTTGGAGATAGTGAAGCTGTGGACTGTGACAGGTTCCCTCTGGCTAAATGTCTTGTGCACCAGGGGCAAGATGAGTCCCATCAAAATGGCTGTCGTCTTGGTGTTAAATGTATAAAAATAAATATATCCTATATGGAGTTGGTCTTGTTGGGAGTCGACCATGTCTTGCTGGGTCACGTATGTAGATGTCATTAATCTTGCCAAATTGGTGAGGTATTGGACCAATCAGTCTTGGTTTGTCAGGGCTCATGCTAGAAACTTCTCTGTGTGTCTTTCTTCAGCCTCGCCTCCTCTGTCCTGAGCTGGCGGTGTCCTGGTTCGGGGGTCTTGTCTTTAGGCTGGTTGGAGGAAGTCTTCCCACTGGTATGAGGCTGCCAGGGCAGCCCTGGCTGTTTCCACCATGTCTTTCTGTGCAGGCAGCAGCGTGGTCAAACTCACGCTGTAGCAGCGGAGTTTGTGCAGACCTAAGAAGGAAGGGCCCTCGTCTGAGGGAGCTCTGTGCGCTCCTGCTCATCAAGGAGATCAGAACGAATCTGTGGAAAGGCGGTCCTCTTCCTGTGCCCAGGGTGTTAGTGTTTCTGGCCTGGCTGTTTGTGACCCTCTTGTTGGAGTAGTGGCCTCTGCGCGAGGGTGGTCAGTGCAAATCCCTCTCCTTAATCAGTTATACAGTTACAGACAAAAGTGGTCAGCGGAGTTCCCACCATCTGTTGAAGTTGGTGAAGGTGATCGGCCTGGCCTTATCTGGTGCTGCATTGCTACGACTGAGGCGGTTCTCTCTAGCAGAGTTGGGATAGTGTGAGGAGCTGGAGCTGTTGCTAGACAAACACTTTACCAGAGCCTGTACTGGGGATATGGTGCCTCCCACCTTAAGCTTGCCGGTTAGCTGTAAGCCAGCTCAGTAATGAGCAGAGATCGTTGTGGAATATGTTGGTGTTGGTCTACACATTCCTGTTGTAGATGAGCCTCCCGCTATCCAGTCAGTCTCACCTATGCAATAGCTGAGAAGCTGCTGACTGTAGTACAGGGTGACCTGGCCGATACCTGGAAGATCCCAGGTCTGAACAGTTGAAGGAGCTAGTCAGCCCTTTCAGCTTTGTCTGGTGTTAATCTGGTTGTTGCTCCCTTGTCTTGCCTCTGGGAAGCTGTAACATGGAACAGAAAGGATGACACTGAGCAAGGGGGATGGAGAAAAGCTTCCCACCAGGTGGCACTAGCCTGTCACAGCTACCCTGGGAAGCTGCGAGGTACTCCTGTTTAATTTGTGTCTTTGGGATAGATCTCTCTGGGATTCTCATTTAATTTCCAGGTGCTGCCCTGACAAGTGGGATTTAAAAATAGTGTAAAAGTTTCTAGGAGTTAGTCATTACACTTGAGACTAATCCAGTTTACTTAATCATTTGTGCTGAATCTGGATTCTTGATGAGAGAGTCAGTGTGTCTGAACTCATTGCGTATACTAGGCAAGTTTGAAACTGTTAAATGTTCTTGATGCAATTGGGGTTTAACTATCGTCACAAGCTCTGGCTCGTTACAAGTGCACTGAGGGCTGAAAAACTAAACAAGCTCACGCCTCGAGCCTTGTGGAACCAGTAAATGGTTCTGTCTTGGTTTTGTGACTGCAGTCAGACTGTAATCCTCTTTTGTATTCCATTGCTATATTCCCCCCCCGCAGGTGAGGTTCCAGGGTGTTTTGCAGTTGGTAGGAAATACAAAGAAAAGGAGATGTACATCCTTGCTTTAGCATTTCCTACAAGTTTTCTTCTCTGGAGGTAGCTGCTTGGGAACAGTTGTTATCCTTGAGTGGTTCCCCAGCCCCTCCTGTACTGCTTTGTACAAGGAAGAGATTCAAATGCCTCTGCGACTGTTGCTTTCCAAACGACTCCGTTTCTGTGCAGAAGTGGCAGGCTGGCTGCACTGAGCAGCGTGCTCCCAGCACTTCAGCGGGGACTAACAGCTGTTCCCTCCTCCTGCCCAAGAGGCTGCAGCTCTGCAAGGCTGACTGGCTTATGCACCGTTGGAAGGTGTTTTGCAGATGCTTTTATCCATGTAGAAATCTGACTACCTGGGCTGATCTGGACCAGGAATGGTGCCCTGGTGAGCAGCACTGGGTGCAGAGTGCTGTTGGGTGCCCACTAGCAGCTGGGAGTCAAGGCTGAGCTGTGCCCAGGATGTTGGCGTCTTCTGACTGCAGTTCTGATGGCACTGTGCCTTGTAGTGCCTGTTGTGTTTGGGTGCTGTGGCGCTCCATGCTTCCAGAAACAGGCATCTCGCCGGCTCTAAGGGTTGAGAGGATTGCGATACCATTTTCCCTTGGTGAACAACCTTTCTGAGCAGCCAGACTGGGCACCTAAAATGTGAGGAGGGGAAACCCCTTCAGGAGTTGAGAGCCGTAGTGAGGGGCTTGGGAAGCGTAGCCTGGAATTAGTGCAGAGTCATCAAGCATTTGGCAGCTGAAGCTCCAATCTCGCTGGCTGGTCTCTTGGTGTTAGAGCTGCAGCGGTGTGTTTCTGTTCCTCCACTGGATCATCCTCAGTCCAAGGGAATCCAAACTGGGAAATGACTGGCATGTCGGAAGTGTCCTGCCTCAGTGCTTTTCCTGAACCTTGACAAAGTGAGATCTTTCGCTGGACCTCTCCCCTCCCCTTCCTGCGGTTTCTGCTGCCCGGTGAAGGACAGTGGCAGTGCCAGAGGAGGGAGTTGGAACCATCCTGAGAACAGGGCAATTTCACTGAAACTGGAGATGGCCTGGGTGACCTAATAAATCTGTTTCCTGGCTCCCTGGACAATGCGGGATTGTTCAGTGGGGCTCTTTGACCACTCTGGTTTTCAATGGCTTAAGTGTTTTATTTTGCTACTTCACTTGGAAGGTTACTTGGGTTCTCATTAGACGGTGCTGATAAACTTCGTCTGGTGTGTGAACTGGCCTTTGCTCCCTCCCCTTCTGCACGATGCTGTCTTATCCTCTCCTGCTAAGGTTCCCTCTTTGAAGCTCGCGCCCTGCACCTACCTCTAGGCAGTTGCTTTCCCTCCCTGACACCTTGGCGCTCTGTCTCTTGGCTGGAAGAGAGAAGGATTTGGAAAGGAGAATGCTGTGCATCATTGCGTGCACCCTATCCAAGGCTCTGTAACGCCACCTGCACAGCGCTTCAGTGACTTTTTTCCACCATACAGATCTATTCTGGGTACATAAAATCTAGCAGGGAAAACAGGGAGCGCTTGCTAGAGACCTGTGCTGAGCGCTGCAGGTTTTCCTGGTCTCCAGCAGGAAAAGCTGCTGGTACCCACAGCGTGGGGCTGCGGGGCCGGGGCAGATGTGCGGGGTGGATCTGCTTGTGGAGCAGGCAGCCCCTTTGATATGTGAGCTGCTTGTTTGGGATTCAGGCGCTTGCCAAGAGAGGGGCCACAGCAGCCAACTGTCAGTAGTTGCCTCACCTGAACTAATTACCCCCCCTGGAAAGTACAGTTGATACTAATCATAGGTGCTGAGCCAAGCCTGTCCTCGGGGAAGCGGGGAGCTGCAGAGAGGCTTTCACAGAACTGGGAGGGTTGGAGCCGTGCCGCTCCTTGGTGCCAGAGAGTGTTTGGGAGGAGAGCCCGCAGCCCTCCGGGCCTGCTTCTCTACCCGCTCTCCTGCCGAGGCTGGTGAAAAACGGCAGCGGGAGCAAGAGATGAGCAGGGTGTAGAAGGCAGGGCAGCAGTGCGGGTCTGCTGGCGTCTCCTGTGGCTGGAGTCTCACGCTGCTTGGCGCCCTTGGTGCAGGGGTTGCCTGAGGCATCAGTGTGGCTGTGACCAGGGCTCTTTTCCCCCGGCCAGCCCCTGTATAGTGTGGTTTGCTCAGGGGAGGGCTGAGTTCTCCCTGTGATGAAGTGTGGCCCAGCAGGGCTGCAGGATTGCTAGGGTGAGAGGGGTACCCGATGCGTGGCAGACTCACCGGCTTGCCCTGCCCAGGCCTCCTGCACCGCACCTTTCCCTTCTGCGTACCACCAGGACTTTGTACGCCAGGAGAGAGGAGTGGTGAGCAGCAGTGTCTGGATGCCTATCCAGAAATCCCGCTTCCTACTTGGAAACGGCTCGTGTAGCGCTTGCGCGTGTTCATTGCCCATTCATTTGGTGTTCATTTGGTGGACAAAGGGCCCATCCAGGCCTGACTGCCAGCTACAGCCATCCCGGGCTGCAGTGAGGCACGAGGCCGAGCAGGGCACGGCGGCAGGGTTTGGCTTCATTGTCTCAGCTCTTTCTTCAGCGGCATGTCTGGAAGGGGGCGATTGAGCCCTGAGCACCCTCATTAAAAGCTGCTTTACCCCACACGCCATCAAAAAAGGATCAGTAGTTCTCAGTTTTCCATGCAAGTCTCTTCTTTGCAGCTCTTTCCCGTTGCGTGTTTTCCTTCCTCAGGGCTCAACTGGGGCTGCTGGCCTGAGGTTTGGCTTTGCTGGCCCTAGAGCCAATTGCTGAGGATGCCCAGAAAAGCTTCTAGAAGTATGGTGCCTGGAGGAGGATCTGCCCAGGTTCCTCACCTGGGCGTGGGAAATGAATCTGCTGGGCCAGCACTACGCTACTGGGGGAGGTCCCAGCACTGGTCAGTGAGGGCAGGAAGGGTATTTTTGTACAGAGAGGTGTTGGTGGGAGTAGTACCTGTGCTGGATCACTCGCCAGGTGCTCTGGAGACACTGCTCCTGCCCGGTGTCCCACCGTCTGTCGCTGAGCCTCCACTGTGCTCTGGGGTTGTTCAAGGCTCTGTGCGCTGCCTTGGTGTGAGAGCTGTGCAGCACAGACAGCTCGAGGACAGCGAGGGAAGCTGGATTGAATGCCACAGGGCCCGATTTGAGCGAGGCTAATTATGTAATTAAGATATTGAAACCGGGCGCTAAATATCTGAGTGCTTTTCCTAGTTTTGCCAAGAGCCTGCAGTGGTGCGTAGAACATCTGGCTTTCCTGGTGCGCTGCCGCGGATGCGGGTACTGACGCTCAGCGCTATACGCAGAGTAGAGCGGCTCCGCGTGCGCGGCGGCGCGGGTGTGCCCAGCGTTGTCTGGAAGAGCCCCAGCTCTGTGCATGGTTTCCTCCTTTGCGTGTAACATGGACAAAGCTGTAGAAGAAACATGTCGCTTCCGTTTTATTTGTTATGCTTAGGGAAGAGTGAGCTGACTCTTGGCAGGGCGGGGGAGTTTTTCTACCTTATTTGAATGTTTAGGGAACTAAAGTTGTATTGCTTTGAGATTTAGGATTTGGTGTATGTTCAGCTTCAGAGAACTCTATTCCGAGCTTCTCTGGGTACAGTTTAGCATTGTACAAACTCATATGTACAAAATCTGTGACCTCTCCACTGAGGCCACATTGCTCTTGAGTAGTGCTCGTAGCCTTTGAGGAGCAGGCTTGGTGCTACCGACGAAACTTGGTGTGATTTCCAGGGGGGATCTGTGAAGAGCTGGGTGCCCGTGGACATGGCGAGTGGGGCTGGGGCTGCTCGTGGGAGGCTGGGGCAGCCGGCAGTGTGTCCGTGGCGAGTTCCTGCCTCCGCTCGCCCAGTAGGGAGGGTGCCCTGGCGTGCCGAGGGCCTTCCCGGGAGAGGCAGTGGGTGGGCGTGCTGGAGCCCCCGGCATCTGGGCTCCACGTGGTCGTTCTGCATTTATTTCCACCATTCCCTCCGCACGGCTGCTGCGAGGCTGGAGGTTCCCACTGCCCCCGGCTGCTCTCCGCAGTGGCTGTCCGGCTTCCCCTGCTTTGTTTACAGCTGTTCCAGATGTGCAGCACTTGGGAGCCCCTGTGACATGGGAACGCAAGTATCTCCTCTTTCTGCCTCGCACGCATGGTGGTGACTCACAGGTGACCTTGCCCCGGCTTTGCTGAGGTCCCCAAGATCCCGGGCTGGTGGCTGTGTGGGTGCAGACCGTACCCCCACCCTCTGCGGGACCCTCACCTGGGCTGCTCAGCCTTGCCCCTGGAGCACTGCGGCATCCTGCCCCGTGCCCACCACTGCAGCTGCAGAGGTCCCTGTGTGAGACATACGCGGCCCCGCGCCATCTCGGTGACGCAGCCGCCTGCTCGGTGGGGATATGAAGTCATGCTGGGGGGGTCTGGGGCGGGAGGAGTTCCCATGGAGACAGACAGCGATTCACCCGACGGGCCAGGGCGGGTGCTTAGTCCTTTTTATTCTTTTCTTCTGGAGTCGGGCACCCAGCCAAAGAGCTGAAGGAGCAATGGCACAGCCTCGCAGGGGAGAGCCGGGAGGGCAAGCCTGGTCTCGTGAACCGCACGAATCCCTTCGCAGCACGGTCCCCCCTGCGCCCTGTCTGCGGCCCTGCAGGGAGGGGTGCTCCTAGCCCCTGCTGCAGACTTGGGCCCGGGGGTGCTGGGACCCCCCCCCAGCTTCCTCGCCACCGCTAGCAGACTGGTGGCCAAACCTTCCTCATCCTTCCTGCTGCGTGAAACACTCAGGGCAGTGTCTGACGGCTGCTGGGGATCCAGCGCTGTTACCTGGTGTAACCGTGCACGATGACGTCCTGCAGGTAAAGGAGCTTGTGCCATCCACGTAGTTCTACCAGCACCCAAGACCTGGAATAGCCCCTTCCCTGGAGGCTGCAGCGTGGCCCCGGCTCCCCAGGGTACGTACCCCTGTGCCGGGCAGGGTCCCCAGCCGCGCCTCGGTGCGAGCTGTGCCGTCCCTCCCCGGCGGAGCACGTGCCAGCGGCTCCAGGGCTGCCTCGCACGTCTCCCGCCAGCCCTCGAGCTGCGGGCGATGCTCCGCCGGGCACGCCTTGTGCAAGGAGCGGCCGAGCCCCGTGAAGAGCCCCGGTCCCACTCTTTCATGAGCCCTGCCAGAAATTTATGTGGAGCCGCAGGTAGTTTGTTCGGGGGTGTTGGTGCAGATTGTGAAACACTTGAAAAGAGGCAGAGAGGAAGCGTTGAGCAACCGCCGCGTCCTCCAGCCGCCGGAGGTATGTCCCAGACAGCAGCAGCGGGGAAGCGAGAGCAGGGTCAGCTGGAAGGGGACTGAGCAAGGGACTGCCTTTCCCCGGCCCAGGGGCTGTGGGACAGCTGCGTTTGGAGAGCTGAGGTGGGCAAGGTCCCTCTTGTTGGTCGCTTGAGCGCGGGCCGGCGTGCTGCTCTGCCAGGGTCGGCTGTGCCTCTGCCCATGGCTCGGCAGCAGGAGGGCTTGCGCACAGCTGTCAGTGACTCGTTATTTCCATCTCTTGGGCAGGCAATGCCTGTCTGCAGCGAGCCCTGGTGCAGCAGCAGGGTCCTAGGAGGGTGGTCCGACGTGTCCTCGGGTAGGGGCCCCTGAGGGCTGGCTCCTCAGACTTGCAGCTATTCCTCTTGGCAATGCTCCTCCCCTGGGAATCCATCTGCCCTGAGCCGCTGCCGCTGCCGTTGGAGCGAGGAACAAATACTCCCGGCCCCATCAAAGCTGTGAGGACCCCCCACAAGGAGCAGCGTCTTGCAGCACAGCTGACAGCATCCCGGGAATGGCTCCAGCTCCCCAGGCCGGCGTGCTGCCTGCCGGCCATTCCTCCTCCCAGCCTGACGAGCAGTCGCTCTGTGCCCCTGCCACCCCGCTGCTCCCCCAGCACCCCCTGCCCTGCTGCTGCAGGGTCCCCGGGGTCTGTGGGGACTCCTGGGGCCAAGTTAGGCTGTGGCTCACCTTGTGGCGATGGGTGCCATGCTGCTGTTTGCCAGCTCGGCGTCGGGCAGCAGAGCAGCTCCTGTGCACAGGGAGGGTGGTGGTGCCTTGCCCATCTCCCCCTGCACCGGCTGCTCCCAGCTCCGGGAGGGATGGGGCAGCCACAGCTTTGTGGTGCTCATCCCCCTCTGATGGGGTGCGGAGGTGCTGCGGGGTTTGGGAGCTGGCGGGCAGCTGGGTCCCGCACGTGGCAAGGGCTGCTGCGCTGCTGGCGAGCCCTCCGGCTCCGCAGGGTTGGGCTCTGTGTCCTGGGCTCCTGCAGGTGCCCCTGCTCAGCTGCTCCCCAGGTCAGTCTGGTTTCAAGCAGAGAGCACTGGTGAGTGTTCCTGTGAGGTCCCCAGGAGCAGTGTCGGGCTCCTGCGTGCCCCTCCGGACCCCTGACGCCGCAGTGCCCCTCCTGCCCTGCCCCTGGGAGCCAGCTTTGGTGCAGAGGCCAGGAGCAGCCCCTGCCCCAGTGACGGCCCCCAGCACCCAGTGAGGGCTGAGCTGCCCCATCTGCTTGCAACACCTTCCCGGAGGGATGCTGGCGAGGGCTCGAGGCACCCAGAGATGTGGCACCTCGGTGACTGCGGGTAAGACAATCTCCTCGCCTGCCCCGGCACTGCAGGGAAGCACCAGTGACCTGGCCTTCCCCGAACCACTCTCCCACGGGACAGCGGCCGGAATGCCCCTTTCACCTCCGCCCCCCACTGCCCAGAGACCCCCACGGCTGTGCCAGGGTGGTCGTGCAGGCTGGGCGGCACTGGTGGGTGCAGGCGCCTGGCACAGGCAGGCACGTGTTGGCTCAGCTGCCTGGCATGCCGAGTCACGCTCTGCGCACCGCAGCCCCGGCCCGCACATGCCATGAGCTGGCAGCTCTCCCTCAGCTTTCCTTCATCCTCTCCTTCCTGCAGGCACCCAGGGGGAAACTGCTCTCTCTGCTCTGCCAGCCCCCGCTCTCGCGCGGCAATGGGCCCCTGGGTCCCCCTTCGTGCACCCCGAGCCCGGCTGTGCCCCAGGGCTGTGCCGGGAGCACCTTCATCAGCCATGACCCCAACGCAGGCAATTTTTCTGCCCCTAAAAAAAGGCAGGAGTTTCCCTTCCATAGCGATGTGTGCTGGGCTGGCCAGGACATCTCTAGGGCACGTGCACCCCACGGGGCTGTCAGCGCCGGGAAAGGCAGCACTGGCCCCATGCAGGGGTGCTGGGGGGGCTTTGCTGCACCTGGTCCCTGCGTTTCCACTTCCTCCCGCATCCCTGTCCTCAGGTGCAAGCCAGGCTTGTTTTATGGAGCCCGGTCCCTGCTGCAGATGGGGGCAGTGGGACTGGGAGCGGAGAAGCCCGTGCCTCCATCGACTGAGAAGCCACATTCCTGGGGATGAGGTAGGTTTCGTGGGTGGTTGCTCTGTGCGGTGCGGGGGCATGTCACCTCCAGGGACACTTCAGCCCCTGCCTGCACCCTGAGCCCTGGCTGCGTGGACGGCAGGGCCTGGCCGCAGTCCAGCGCAGCTTCGTGAGATGCTGGTGTGCAGCCACGCCGGCAACAGCCTCCAGACACGACAGTTTACAGGCAGGAAAAACTTCCCATCCCTCCGCAGCAGCTGTGGAGGGAGCTCGGGCACGTGCCTGCCCCACGGGGAGCCCTGCCCCACAGGGAGCCCTGCCGTGGGGGCACAGCGGGTCAGCCTGGCCACAAACCTGGCTGCACTGAGACCGCTTGCCTCCATCATCCCTCACTCACCAGACCCTCCCTGCAGCTGCCCGCGCACCCGCTGTGGCCCCCGCAGCCGGGAGCATCTCCCTCGCGCTGGGCATCCCCAGAGCCGCGGGGCAGAGAGGGCAGCTCTCCGGTCACGGTTTCACCCTGAGGTGACGCTTTGCTTCCTTGCCCTGCAGGGATGAGGCTGTGGGCAGCAGCGGGTCGGGGGTGGTGCGAGATGTCCCCTCCGGCACAGAGGAGCTGGGGCCCTGCTGCCCATTCTGCTTGGGAGATGCGGCCTGGGGGGCTGGCACAGCCGTTTCTCACCCGAGACCCTCGGGGCAGGTCAGCAGGAGGTAAGTGGTGACCGGTTTCCCGGCCCATTTTGTGGCCTCTGGGCTTGCTGTGGAGCTCCGCGGGGGTACCCGAGGCCATGCCGTGAGCGTGATGCGGGTGCTCTCCCCAAGCCAGCTTGTGACAGTGGCAGGGGTCCGCAGACCCCTTCCCCGGAATGCCGGGGGTGGGCAGCTGGGTGCTGCGGCAGGGAGCCAGCGGTGGTTGGTGCTGGGAGACATTCCTGGAGCGTGTCCCAACCGGCCCCGTGGCAGGCGAGGTTCCCCCTCCGGGTCCGGCCAGCTCCTCCTCCCCTCGCCCGCCTCGGCGCCAGCCCCTCGCTGCTCCCCTCTGCCTGAAAGCCCCCAAATTTGAGAGGGCCTGGAGAGGGGGGGGCAGCTCCCTTCCAGCAGCCTCGGAGCTGCCCCGTGCATCCCAGCTGGCTAGGGATGCCCGTGCTGGAGCGGGGAGCGCTGCTGGACTGCCGTAGGGCCAGAAAACTGAAATCCCGTTGGGTTGTGCTGAACCCCAGCCCGTGCTGGGCCCGTGCCAGTGGCTGCGGGATGCGGAGGGGGTGGGCAGAGGACAGGGCACAGCACCCGCGGCTCTGCGGCTGCAGCTGGCTTCGCAGCCCAGCTCGCGTCCCACCGTGCCATGGCTGACTCATCTTTCCTGCTGCCTGACGCGGAGCTGAATCCTCACCTGAGGCTGGAGAAAACAGCTTTTCCTCTCATTTACCGCTAAGGCAGCGGTGAGGCCGGCTGCCTGGCGAGCACAGGGCGGCGAGAGGCTCAGCCCCGGTGCTTCCCACCTGCCCGCACCCCAGTGAGGGGCTCCATCCCTGGGGTGGTCTGACTCCCTGCGCAGCTCAGACCAGTGCTTCCCCCACGCCTGCAGCCCTGGGCAGGGCCGTGCAGGGACTGGGGCTGGTGGGACCTGGGAGGGTGTTTTGGGGCTTATCGTGGTCTGACGCTTACAGAGCAGCAGAGGCTGTGCCACGGGAGGTGCGTGCCCAGCTGGCGAGTGGCTTCTGGGGACCGGGGTGGCATATACGGAGCAGGCAGGAGAGAGGGGCTGGGGCTGAAGTTAGGGTCAGCCCTGCGAGCTTTGAGCAGTGTCAGTAGAGAGGAGCCAAAGTGCTTTGGGGCCAAGCCAGATGGAAGGTGGGGAACCCCAAGCCTGGGCGGTGGGAATAAGGACCGGTGGCCTAGCTGCCAGCTTGCCAGACCTGGGAGAAGGCCGACAGCTTTTGGGGATGTTCCCGGAGCGACTGGCGTGCAGCGGCGTGGCGGCCGCGTGAGTCACTCGCACCTGGTGCTCTCGCTCCGCAGAGGCAGCACCATCCCGCGCCCGGGGCCGCGGATTCCTTCCCCTGGCCCTGGTATGTGGCGGGAGGGGAACTGGGAAACACTGCGGAGCAAGGAGGCACTCTGGGCTTGGGCACCCCGCACCCCTGTGTGCCCCACTCCAATGCCAGGGGGATGCTGGTGGAGATGCTGCTGGGCTGTCCGTGGGGGAGTGGGGTTGGGGGAGTGGGGTTTGGGGACCACCCCGCACTGGTGCCGTGGTGCTGCTGGGGGGCTAGAAGGCAGGCAGAGCCCCTGGCAAGGCTGCAAACCATCGCTGCCCCGGTGCCCGCGGGGCAATGCTCGCTCCAGCACTGCGTCCATTAGCCGGAGTGACCCCTGGCCGCCCGTGCCCTGCTGCCGGCACCACGCCGTGGGGCTGCTCCGCCAGCTCCGGGCCCGGGGCCAGCCACAGAGCCCTTGGCAGACCCCTCTGCTCCCTGTTTAACGAAGCCCAGTGTCTAATTGGGACAGGCCGCCCTGCCTTCATTAAGCGAGCTCTGGCAGGAGGAGGGTTTGGGGATGGTCCTGACCTGGGGATGCTGGACCCACGGCTGGACCCACAGAGCCCGGGCAGGGGGAACCCATGGCCACGGTGAACTCTGGAGCCCGCCGGCCAGGTCTGGGGGCTGGGGCGGGGGCCTAACGAGAGGAAGGCGAGAGGAGAGGAGGGGATGCACTGCTTGCTGCGCCTTTAAGAAGAGCGAGGGCATCGCTGCTCCTCCCCTGCTTGGGAACAGCGTGTGCCTGGGAAAGTTGCCCGCAGCCAGCCCTGGAGCATCTTTGCTCGGTGGCAGGTGGCCCTGCCCCGGGCCCGCAGCTGCGAGGTGGCCCTGGGCCCTGGGGACCCTCACCGTCGCTCCTCTGGCTGCCCGCAGGAAGATGCTCCCGGAGCAGCCCGCTGCCCCGCCGGAGCCGAAGCGGAGCCCCTGGTCCGGCAGCCAGGAGGGCACAGGTAAGCGGGATGCTGGGGGACACGGGGTGAGCAAGGGGACAGCGGGTAGGTGGCACGGGGCGCATCCCAGAGTCATGAGCCAGGATCAGCCCCAGGTGAGGACAGGCACCAGCAGGGAGGATGGGGTGCAGTGGGATGGCACCCCGAAGAGCAGTGTGGTCCCACAGGGTGCTCTGGGAGCAAGGGACACGCTTGAGGGTCAGGGGTGCACCCTGGGCTGATGAGAAGCCCCAGGGGATAGTCCTGCTGGTCGCTGGGTGGGCACGGGGTGAGGCCAGAGCAGTGCAGGGTCCCTACCCACCTTTCTGGGCATCCTCTCCCCTTCGCCTCCTCCCACCAACCACAGTCACATCGCCAGCGGCATTCCAGTGTGTTTCTCCAGCTCTGGGGTAGGTCTCGTCCACCAGTCTGGTCTGGTGGCTGCTGGGAGATGGTGTCTAGAGCAGGGCGGGAGGACACCCCTGTAGCTGACTCCAAGGCAGTCCCTGTACTTGAGCCGTGGGTGCTAGGGTCCCACATGATGGGTACCACGAGCCGTGGGTGCAAGAAAGGTCCTGTCCAAGGCCTGGCTGTGCTGCAGCCCCGTGGGGCTGCGCTGGCACGGGGAGCAGCCCTTCACCACCATCATGCTTCCCAGGGCTGGTGCTCAGAGCCGGGCTCGAACCCCGCAGAGGCTGGGGGGCTCAGGTCCTCCCAGCAGCTCGGTCCAGCTCTGCCCGGGGCCGGGCAGTGCCCAGAGGCTCCTGGGGACGCGTTCCCCCGGGATGGATGGAGGTGTGCGGATCCCAGAGCCACTGGCCACGTTCCCGGGACAGGGAGGATGGAGAGGCTGAAGGGAGCAGTGCCCCGAGCCCCGCCGGGGCCCGCTCAGCCCCACGCCCAGGTCTCCGCGGTAAGCCCACAGCAGCTGTCCCCGGGGGTCCCACCCCGCAGCCCTCCGGCCCCCGCCCGGGGTGCAGCCTGCGGGAAGCGGCCCGGAGAGCGGCTGCCCGCCCCTCCCGGGGGGAGCCCGGGAAAAGCCCTCTCTGGGGGGCCGGGCTGGGCGGGGGCGCGGTCCCCCCCCCCGCCCCCCCCGGCACCGCGCTCCGG
>Ga0065711_1036670_pt1 | contig 20724 bp, 21 predicted proteins | sample Hoacrofraction12_FD_59098 | JGI IMG/M metagenome (GOLD analysis project Ga0065711, IMG submission 59098) | Hoatzin crop microbial communities from Cojedes, Venezuela - Epithelial fraction 12 v2 (version 2) | ecosystem: Host-associated > Birds > Digestive system > Esophagus > Crop | place...
TTTTTTTTTTTTTTTTTGTTAGGCAAGTACAGGTGAAAAAAATGTGAGCAGCAGAATTTATTATACTCTATTGAGCACCAGGGGAGAGTAAATATAACGCTTCAATACCAGACTGACACCATCTGGCTACTACAGAGTTTGCAGACTTTACAATATTTGTGTGAAATACTGCTTTTATACCCGGAAACATAGAGTATTTCGACCTCCAGTTCCAAGTGGGGAATTCCCCAGTGAACAGCCAGCACTGCCTGTGTCACCCTACGGAAGGTGGAAAAACTGAGGCCTCCTTAGCGGCAGGCACCCTCCTTCCATCACTGCTCTCAGGGCAGGTGCAGTTATTTTATTACCACAGCTCTGTGATGTTCCCAACTAAAAGTTGTCACCTAGTGTAAGCAGTTTCTAGTAAGCACTGATTTGGATTTTTTTAATATCAGTAGGGTGAATCTCTCGCTTTTGTATTGTCTTCTCAGGACATGTAAGCAAACAAAGCAAAAGGCAAGAATGTTCTCTGAGAAACCATAACATTTCTCCAAGTAAATCAGCCAAGGCTTAATCTAATGCACTTGAACAATGTACTGAAGCCAATGAAATTGCTTGCATTCTTAAACTTGTTCTTAAACAACAGTTTGAAATAGAAATTTAACCAAATGTTATCCATTATTTACCCAAATTGTGTACTGAGCTTGGATCCACGACCTATAAACATCAGTCCCCTGGTCAGCAAAGAAAAATAAGGTAACAACCAAAATTGTACTGTAGTTGAATATCAGAAATAATTTCTCACTTCTCTAACTGCTTTTTCCCAGATGCGTGCAGATTACTTATTTGCATTTATTTGGAGCAGGATTGTTCCTTCTTTGCACTTTCCCAGGAAGGAGTAAAGCTCACTGCTTTCTCAAACTCTGTGAGTCAGAATGAGTCAGACCACAAGGTCCAGAGAGGGGCCCCAGTACAAAACTTCTCTTTGTGGAGTATTTGAGGAGAAAGAGAATTTCAAGCTGCACACTGTCTTTGTGAGGCTTTTGCTGTGATGCTGCAACTATATCACTTTCCCCCACTCAGATCAGCAAAGAAATTGAATATAGTCCTTGCTGACTGATAAAGTGAAAATTTGCATTGTTGGAGAAGGAGTGGAATTACATAATAAACAATAAAGAATATAAACTGAAGAAACCATCATTACAATTATAGAGACACTTGAAAGATATTACAAGCAGATGGAGAAATAGAATTTTCAAAAGTATGAGGTTTCCTTAATAAGAACTCCATCTGGGATTTAAAGTTTGCAGCATTTTCTAGTTTCCATAGAAAAATATTTGCATATCTTAATTCAGATTACTACCATGTGTCCACAAAATTTACTAAAGGAATGTTCAAACTCTATCCAAAAAAGGAATTTTCATTCTTCACGTTGTATTTTAAGTTCACATTTGTGTGCTTAAATCTGTTAAAGAGATTCATTTTTTCCTTCCTTGCAATCCTGAAAACTGAATACAAGAGCGAAGTAAGAAACAGTTACGAAATCCCAAATATCATTCTCTTCCTAATAAATGGACTTGTGGGAGCCTATCTGTTTCCCAAAATCATCTTGGAAAAGGGCCATCACCAGAACTACAAAGTAGAGCTATGTGAATATCTGTATGGTTTGGTTGCCAGAAAATGATCAAATAATGAAATAAAAACCACTTTGACCTAAAATGAACTTTCCTTTTCTCATTTCCTTGGAAAAATAGATGAATCAGTGCAAACCATTTGAGGACCAAAAAGAAATTGAATGTCTTTTTTTCAGACTTCATGGCATTTTCAGTTTATTTAACGTACTATAAATGTTTGTATTTGTTAGCATGCAATCTTTTTGCTGAAAATAAGGAACCAGTTTTAATCAGGTTACCAGATTAAATACAAATGCTTCTTCCAGTGCTTGTTGTTCTGTGTCCTGTCCTTAAGCAACTTAGTGTTTCTGACCTTGCCCCATTACTAACATTGCAGCAGCTCTCTGAGATAGAGTCAAATGCTGCTGCAGGGAGATGTTATTCTCTACACCTTGCTGGAGAGCACTGGACTGGACTGGGCTGGGCGCGACTCTGTGCCAGGGAAGCACCTGTTTTCTGTATGGTAGTTACTTTCTGTATAATAACGGGCTAGTGACAATTTATTAAAAATTCACACAATTGACATAAGGAAGGGAAAATTCACACTCTGTTCTTATCACAGATGGACCCAAATTGCAAAATCTGGATCCTGAATTAAATGTTCTTTTGCTTTGCTATGTCAGATGCAAGGTCTTGCCTTCACTAAGGGAAAAAAAAAAAAAAAAGAAAGATGTGTGTTCTTATTTTGAATTAATTAACTTCAGGTAAAATCTTAGCAAAGGCAAAGAAACTGCTAGTTTTCTTTTGGCTTCTCTATGGTCTTCAGCTCAATGTTTAATTTATCTGAAGTCTATAAACTGCCCTGTCTTCAATGGAGTTCTATTGTGCATTAAGGGCGCCTTTTTTCTTTAGTGAGGTAAATACCTAAGTACCTGAGCAAGGTCTAGTTCTGACCTCAAAAAACTAGTAATATTTAAGTACCGGATATTAACTCATTTATCATTCAATTGTGCTGCCAGCATACTGCACACTGTCAGTGGCAATTCCAAGGCAGGATCTCAGCATGACAGATATCATTCAGACCTCCTGTACCAGGGGGAGAACGAAGGAATTCTCAGAAGACACCAGGATTTTGCTGCTTTGCATGTAACAATAGGAAAGCACCTCATTTTGCCTATGCTGGTTTGTGACCAGGGCCAATATTAACAGCATTTTTTCACACTGGTATTTTTGGCTGGTCTATGTGTTATGACATAAGGAAGGGAAAACGAAGACGAGTCAAAATGTAGTGTAAATGAGATGATAATGAAGAAAACACTTTAATTTCAACATGCACTTAACAGTTTTTCTGTGCCCAGCAATGCCTGGAAAAAGATGAACACGTTTTGCAGTACTGCCAGATCCCAAAACATCGCCCAAGATCAGTATGGAGAAGGGCTGCTCCCTCTGAATATTCCTACAATTACATCCTTCCATGGAAGGTTTAACATTCTGTAGTCTGTTAGGAAGAAATGTGTGGAAATAGAAAAAACAATTATGACACAGTTATACAGAAAGAGAACTCCAGTTTAAGGAATGGCACCAAAGACTTCACAGAAAGCTGTCTGGGAGAACTGAAATGAACCAAAAAAAAATGAAGCCTTTTTTCCATGTTACACCCAGCATCTTAACAGATACCTCAATGGGATTGCTACAGCTAGGTGCTCTGTTTCTGTTTATCTTCAGTCGTATTAAAAGATCCTTCTGTCACACTCTGAACCATGCAAAGGGTTAAATGCATATGCCATGAATAATTAAAATTCAGTGGATTACAAATATTGCAACCAAGGGCAAAATCTTTGGATTGCAGTGTCAGCTTTATGATAGTACTTTGTAGCACAAAAGGTACCTATTTCCATTTCAGAAGCATTTTTTATTTGTTTTGCTTTTTGTATGTTTTGAAGTCCAGAAAGCCTTTCATCACAGCATGCTGCATCACCAGGCAATTTTTCCTTTAGAATTTTCTTTGGATATTGCCTGGAAGATTGTCATTGTGAAATTTGTACCGTTTCATGATTTACACTTTTTGCTTGTGCCAAATAGATACATACTAATACACTACAACATATGCTCTCACTATCATGCCTAACCAAACACAAACACACAAACTATTAAATGCCTACAAAGTTTACCATATTAGATCACTTACATTATGTTTAAGCGATTCCTCTCCTCCAAATTCATGTAAAGCCTAAAGAGCTGGCATAAGTCCAGAAGCAATCAGAAGGAAGCCAAGACCTACAGGAGATCGATAGGAAATTTTAAATATAGAGTCTTTGAATCCAAACTGCTGACATAGATTGCAGGGGAAAAAAAAAAAAGCCAGTTTATGGCTTTTCTAAGTAAATATCCAAGATACTTTTTATCATGCAATGAAATTTTTAATATATGTAATCTTCACCCTTTATATATATAATCTTCACTTTTTTCCAACTCCTGTCTGTTGGTGGAAATGTAATCTTTTATATACCAACAAAAGAAAGTTCTCGGAAAAAATGCAAAGGAATGCGCTATAGCTATCACTTTTTAAAAACATAGTTGACTAAATAGTGAACATTTGACAGAGTACTGTGAGGATAGACTTCATGTCAGAACATCTTCTCTTCCTTGCTTTTAAGCAGCCACTAACTATAGAAGCAGCACCACATTTGTGCTACCATAATTAATGTGGTGACAGCTTTTCCATTATAAATTTCTGTTTTCAGGGACTTATAACTCATCTGTGGGAGACTGTTCCAGGCAAAAAAACTTTTTGAAGTGCAAAGATCAAAGATCACATTAAGCTTCACGTTTGAAAGAAAACTGTACTTTTTTTCTTCAGCACAGTAAGCCAGAAGTTCAAAATAGCAGTGTAAGAAAGGATAAATGGGTCTGGCCTGCTTTATTTTGGCTTCACACTGGAAGAAGTGATAGACTTTATATTTTTGATAGTAGACATTAATATCAGAAGAATATTAAACTGCTTTTGAGGCAGCATGCAAGATTGCTTTCACTATCACAATTTAAATTATTTCAGTTCCTTGCAGACAAGATTGTCTCCTGAGAGTCTCAGAAATAACAATTTTAATTTAAATTTTGGGTAAACATCGATTTCAGAAGAGAAGATTTTGCCCCCAGCAGCTTGTACACAGCAAAAATTTTGTTTCTTCAAGGGAATGTTTGGGTAATAGGCATAAATAAAGTGAAGGTTTATTTAAACGTTGAAAAGAATGAAAAATACTAACCCAATCAGAAGACTCAATAATATTTAAATGGCCTACAGTATAGTACCTAAATCTTGTTAATCAAAACAAAACAACCCTTCTAAAGCACTCCTATGTGTCTGTATTTCCCTTGAGGTCTGTATTTTTGCAAGGCTGGAGCTGAAGTACAAAATATCTATACAAACGAAAACAGATAGGGATGAAATACAGAGGGACAAACTATCAAAAAGGAATCATCATGATCTGGCATCAAAGCAGCACTGTGTCTACGCTATTTAATCACCAATATTTTTGCAAGTTGTTACTTCTTTTGTTTCTAAATATGAACAATAGTTTTGATGTTACAGGATATATATAAAATAATAGGTTCTAAATCATTAATCCTGACTACATTGTTTCACTTAGCATTTATGTTTTATTTGTGTGATAGAATTTTTTGCAATCTGTCTCTAATTACAGGAAGATTTTTTTTTCTGTAGTCTATTTGACTTCTTTCACCACTTCTCAACATATGCTGTATTTAGGATGTGACATACACAACTAATAATGTGTATGAAGCCACACTACTGCTTCCATTTTGGGGCCAACTAAGGAGTGCACACCCTTTAAGTGAGTGTTCAAATCCCCTTCAGTTAAATACCAGTCTCAACACGCAGTCGTAAGCCATCCTGAGCAAGGACCTGGTGGTAAGTTTCGTCAATGTCTTTCTGGAATGAGACTCAACATATTTTTCTCCTTTTAATTTGAAGTCCAAAAACTTGGCATTATGCAAGTTAACTTCAGATGGCTTTAATCTGCTGAGCAAAAAAATGCCAGTACCCTGCACGGTAAGACAGAGTTCACGCTCAGCCCTCTGCATGATGGATGAGCGGTGCCTGGGATGCACAGACACCCACGCGGAGCCCACTGACCCAGCACTGCACTGGGCTGGTTCCTTACCGCAGGGGCAGCTCCTGCCCAGGAATGGCTTCAGGTGACAGGGAACTAGAGCTACTAAGCCATGAACGTAAACTGTCTCTGCAGGGTGTCTGCTCAAGCACCTCTAGGTCAGATTACCAGGCACATTGCAGAGATGCTCTAGCAGATGCTCACAAAGTCATTTCAGTTCTCGCTAGGTTTATCTATCCTGGTCTAGGGCACACCCTGCAAGAGTTAGCCTGGTTCATGCAAGAGAGCAGAAACTGCCAGGCAGGTTGGCATTTCATTGCCTTGTTTCTGTGGGCCTGTGTCCGGTTACACTATAAACACAACAGCACAGTCTGCTGCACGCAACACACAAGTTGTGTACCTCCTCCCTCACTGAGGTAGCAGAACGAGCCCCGAGAAGACCTGTGTGGATGTAAAAAGTGCTGCTGCTTGTAGGATATAACTTGAGCAGGCTTCAGGAGACAACCCTAGTGATGGATTTCCTCCAAGGGATTTCCACTGGACAGCTTCTTGGCTTTGCAGAAGCACCTCAGGCATCTCATACGTTAATCTTTAGCTTCCATGAGTCCAAACTGCTTCTATATGTCTCTTGCTGTAGACAGTCTCCCTCTAGCTCTTATCAGTTATATAGTTAGCTATTGGTAGTATTAATTTCTGACAAATGACCTCTTGCAAATTTAAAAAAAAACCAAAACCATGAGATTTTCATGTTTAGAAAAACTTACATTAGTTCCATCAGATCCTCAGGAAAAAAATCCATATTTTGTTTTGATAGTTTCCTTATTTCTATCTAGCTGATTCATTTATGAAATATATCAAAATTCTGCATGCCAACTGTACTTTATAAGCACAAAATAGATCTAGGCCCCAGCTGCATGCAATCCCAGCCCTAGCACATCACTTCCCCACCAAAGACTTATACTTTCAGCAGTTTTAGAAGCAGCACCCAGAACAAATGTAAACCGTTCACTTGAATGATAACAGCAGCGAGCATTGTACATACAGAGTTCATAACTACTATTGTTCTATAAAAAAGGATAGATTATTTAGTCCGTACTTTCACACACTACAGGTCATTACATTTTATCAACATACCCTTCTTAGAAGTTTAGGAATCTAAATTTAGGACTCAAAGGGCCTGAGTTGAGCTAAACTGCTTATCACACGAAGTTTTCTACTCTTTCCTTCTCCCAAATGTTCCTGATCCTGTAGCCAGGCAAAGGGATAACTGTTGCAGCCTGCACCCTGTTGCTTCACCTTTGAACAAGAAGGAGGGAGGTGGGAATGCACAGCTGTATGCAACACCACCTCCAAACGCAGAAGCTAGATCCAAGCCTGAGCTCATTTCATAAGTACTTAGACCAAAATATTCTGAACCTCAGTCAGTGATTCTGTTTACAACAGGGGAAATCAAAGTCTCACCAGTGTCCAAGGCCCTTTATATGATATAATACTGAACTTGTTTCTATTGCTAACCTTGCTACTATTCTCTGCGTTTGCTTTATATACAATAGTGACTTCAAATACAAGTTCAAATATAAATAGCAGCCCTTTTATCACAGGAGTCAGGGTATTCTCACAGAACACCACTGAAGTCCATAGAACTTCCAGTTAGAAGAACAGTTTTTGGCCTTTCCATTGCCTTTGTCACCTAAAATACATGTACCTTTTTTAGTCTGGGACGTGTGAGTCATCTTCAGGAGAAAGTGGTCATAAAAGGCCACTGATTAGCTGTGGAAAGTCCTCCACTGGTAGGTCCCTTCCCACGATTGCATTAGTCCTGTCTTTGTTGCCTGTCTTCCTTCAGCTGCCTGGCCTTTGACAGGTGATGTTTCAGGAGTTACGATCTGAAACATGCAGAAAGGGAGGTAACATGCCAGGGTAGATCTCTGTTTTTTCTCATTCCCATGGAAACTTGTCTTCAACAGGTACCCATTAAAAAAAAAATCCTGCTGTAACTTACACTAGGATCAGGCATCCTGTAATCAAAGACCTGTCAACACTCTCCAGCACAACAGAGTATTTGTGCAGTGCCATGAGGTGCCCAAATTACTTCTCAGCTGCACTGCCACAGCACACATGCTAACATGGGTAATCACCACGTAATACTGAGTTTCTATGCATGTATCAGGGAGCCAGATAGTTGCAGGTTTTCTCCTGGCTAGGTGTTAAGACCGAGGTGTCTTTGCCTTCTGTTAGGCAGGTTCTTGAAGAGAGTGATGTATGAAAAGTCACCGGGAAGACTGTCACTTCTGTGAGAAGGCTGGGTGCTGGAACCCGTTGATGTGGGAGCGACACGCTAGTGAAGATTTATGTTATGTTTGCTCTACTTCAGGAAACGTGTTTACACTTATGTAAATGAAGATTTATTATCAGTGTTTAATGCTGTCTTATTTTTGTTGAGTCACCTCACTATGTAACCCCTAATTTCTACTGGCTTGGTAGAAAGACAAAAGATGAAGCAAAGTTCCCATTAAAGTCATCTACACTAACTCTGTGACCTGTGATATAGAGCTAGCTATATTCAGAGATTACACCAATTCAACTGAAACTTTTTGAATTTATTTAGTTAAAATGCATGTGATTCCCATATGCTGCTTGAAGAAATGTATTTGATTGGATGCACATTAATTTTAGCCACTGGTACAGATTGATAAGTTTTTACAAAAGAGAGCAAGTCCCAGATTATACAAATCAATTTACAAGTTGATTGAAAAACTCTATTTTCACACTGAGACCAACTGACAAATGTTGTCTTTTTCTTCGATAGCGGTATTGACTGAATGATTGCAGTCATGTAGCCCTGATTACTGTAGAGAAAACAAACAGTTTCCATGTTCACAGTGCCAAAGAGCAGAAGTATGGTGAGGTCTTTACTAAAAGATTTCTTGTAAATTACTGAACAACTTTCTCACAAATCCAGAAACTGTTTCTCTTATCAAGTGAGAAGATTATTTTTGCATTATGTCAGGCAGTAACTCAAACACTTCAAAAGAAAAAACTGGGAGAGGAGGGAAATGTCTGGAAAAGTAAATCTGGTTGACTCCTGCTGAGTTTCTAGAGTGTCAACTATGATTACAGTTCTACTTTGTAATGTTTGTCTCACAGGTACCACTGTGCTACACCCCAAATGGAAGATGCAGTCCCTGAACCAGCAAGTTTCCATTTGGTTTTAGATTTCAGAGCAGAGGGAACACACAAGAAGGGGCCAAAGTAGAGAGGCTAAGAACCTAGTGTAACATGTCACAGAGATATACTCTAATCTCTATTTGATTATAACAAAAAACATCAAAGGTTAGGTTTGGATTTTTCCTAACTAAAAATGTAAATTGCTGGAGTTTTTAACTCATCTGGTCTTACAGAGTTAATAAACTCAGATAAAGCTCTTGCTGTCATGTATCCTATAACAGAAGGACTGAGCATTGCAAGGCCTTGCAGTGCAAGACAACTACTTAGTTTGTTCCAGATGCTGTAGTATATGTTAAAACAAACTTAATTGATATTATAACGGTAAGGAAGAAAAAGCTAAAGAAATGGAAACCTTGAAGTCCCACCCTTTACAGTTACAGATCTGCTTGTGTTCTTTCCTTTACACTAGTGCTTCCTGGCCTCCTATGGCAGTGGCTTATCCCATGACAGGAGATATTGCAGGTTGTGTTAAATTGCTTAAATACTGTCAGCTGGGAAAAAAATAGGAGGTAGGAGATTCATAGCATGACTATGATGGTGGGTTTGTTTAAGCCGAAAGATAACACTCAACCAGGACACCAATGGGACATGGCAGGTTTAAGTCTGTGCTTAGTATTTAAATCCCCATCATTCAGGAAATTTTTCCCTGAGCATAAAGCCATGGGACTCTCTTAATCATTTCTGTAGTACAATGTAATTAAAAACTCCTCCAAGACCAGAAGAAATTTCCTACCTGCATAGATGAGTTGTCTCACCCATCAGGCCATAGGATTAATCCCCTGCTTTTTTCTAACCTATACCTCCCTCTCTAACAGATCCTGCAGCACTTTTCACACATAAAATGAGATGAAGACTGAGACAAAGAAATCAGTTAATCCAGTGTTGAATTGTTGTAGCCCTCTCCTCTCATGTTCTCCCTTGAGAGATGAGCCGTGCCAGAGAGTATGAAAGCTGAGAGTGCTCATTCTCCTCCATGAATGGTTGTTCTCCCACACTCCCTGGTGTCCTGACACACCTTTTCAGGAGCTTCACAGGCTCAAAATGCTCCAACAAATGTTCATCTCATCAAGAGCCACAGGTCAGCAGAAGCACAAACATCTCCTGGGTGACCCCAGGCAGTTTATGCACTCTTCTGTACTTTTTTTCTCCACCTGCAAAATGTGGCTAATATTTTTTTTCTACTCTTTTATCTGCCTTTCCTAAGGTTTCAGTCTTACCATAAGATGTAAATACAAGGAAACACCCATATAGAATTATAAAGTCCTCTTAGCTTTAAAACATTCTGGTTTTGCCTGCCCTTGAAAAGAACTCTTCCCAAAGCTAAGATTCATTCTCAGTACCAAAGATCTGCATATCTATTTATGCCTATGTACAGCGCCTAGCACAGTGCATCCGCAGTCTTGGCTCAGGATCCTTCAAAGGTGCTGTAACACCACTACTAGATGTTGTATAACACTTTTCTCTGTTGCCTGTACAGAGGCAGAGATTACATTAACAGAGACCTGTACAAAGTTACACCCCTAGAAGTGAAGAATGCTGGTCATGCTCTCAGCTAGTGAGGCTCTGTCATGATCCACTCCTGAAGAGCACAGCATTAGCAAAAGCAGTGTAAAAGAAACACAAGAATTTATGTCTCCTCCCAGTGCAGAGTTAAGCTACAGATTTTTTTTCCTCAAGTTAGAGTAGATGTTAAATGCTGTCATAGGATCAAAAGTCATTCAGAGAAAATTATAGAAGAAAAATCCATAAAAGGCTGTTAAAGACAAATATATTGTGTCCACCTTGGGAAGCCCCTAGCTGGCTGGAAGAATATTCTGATATTAATCACTGGATAATCATCCTGCTCCTATGCCTTTCCTTAGACACTCCTACGACAACGTACCAGGACGAAGGGACGCTGCTGAGGTGAACACATTCAAGCACCCTTACAGAAGGATCAGTGCGACCAGAGATCAGCTGAATGGTCCATGGGATCTTCCAACAGTCCATGGCAAATATGGCTAGCACAATAGTTGGATCATCGTGGAAGAGCGATTCAGGCATCTGAGTTATGCTGTGAAGGAGAGAAAGATGAGGAGGGGCTCCACAGTTCTCTCCGCTGTGATAATGCTGAACTTGACCTCTCTGGAAGGTAACTGGGCACAGAGAACTGTACTGAAGGGGGCTCCTGGGGCAGCAGACAAGGGAGCAGGCACCAGGAAATGGCTGTGTCTTCTGCTTTTTCTCTTCCCTCCCACCTCAGCTCTCCAGGTGGTTTCCCATGCTGTTTATTCTCCTATTAATGTGCTATCCTCACAAACAGAATCACAGAGGCATGGGAATGCACATGTCTGCATGCATGCACACAGGCACACACTTGCAGATGTTTAGGAATGTCACATCTGTACACCGTCAGGAGTACGTGCATGGCTTTGATACCACTTCAGAAACCCACAGAGCCCGTGGCACCAAGGCGGTGGACAAGCTGGGACTCCCATTACAATGTGATATGTGGGTATTTGTTTGTCATTCTCCCTCAGTAGCTGCATGCTCATAGCCTGTCTGCATTTATTTATTTTGCTGGCATTGCTCGTGGAGGTCTTAAATCATCCTAAATGAAACATTTGAATAAAAATGTCTGAGAACTGTCAGCGTGCAATCCCACTCCGCATTCTTTTCTAAGCTTTGCATCCACTTCACAGTACAGATGCTTGCAGTCTGGTGTGTTATAACTTGCTTTTATTTTCAAATAGTGCATTTGTCAACATTTCAGAGCCATCCAACCTCCATCAGGACACAATGACAGCTGATCATAGGTTTTAAATAGCTGCCTGATATTTGGAAATACAGCTTTCTAAGCGTCCACGATTAACTCCATGATTCATTCAAAGTTGAAAGAAGGAAGACAGTGACTCTTCTCTGATGCACCATGGTTATGAACATGATCTATTTTTAAAAATCTCTGACTAGCCAAATTGTAAAGCAAGGGAGGACATCTAATGTACTAATAAGTGTCCACTGCATAACTGCACAGGAAGGTCAGGTATCGACACACAGCCAGTGAGTCAGGGAGATCTCCTTCACCACTGTTCACCATAACCTGAGGCCAAATCATTTATAAAACCTTCAAAAAGCATTGGCAATAAAAAAAAACAAAGCCCAGCAAATCTCTTTCTTGTCCATTCTTAGGCACACAACCAAGAGGTAAGCGGAGCTGTGCAGATCTGCAGCAGCGAGATCTGAGGCCAGCAGAGCACCCAGGACACGCTGGCAGCACATCAGGGCACTCAGTGCAGAGCTGCCACGTAGCCCATCCTTGCAGCCAGGAGAGCACAAGTAGTGTACTGATGGTTGTACAGCCCTGAACACAAGCTAGAGGCAGAGTTAGTCTGCGGCCAGAGCAGTGTTCACAGCAATATACTGTGTCTATGACCAAGTCAACATCTGTGTCTAGTGCGGCATTACGCTTTGTAGACACAGCTTTTACTCAGAGCTAGCTTATGGCTCTCTCGAGCATGTACCGTTGCAAAATTTAGTCTTGCCTCAGTGCTGGCAGGCTAAAGCCCAAGGATCAGAAATGAAATGCTGACTGTTCTGATGTCTAACTTACCACTTCAGCTACTGCTGGACCTACGGTACAACTACTTGCTTTAGTTCCCAGTATTTTTTCTGCACTTAGACACATTTTTTATAGAGAGGGGAAAAAAAGTAGATACTAAAATTCAATTTCGTAGTAAGGTTTGAAAACCGATGCAACATTCCTGAAGTAAATTCAGTGCTTCTTTGTAATAAACTATTTTTATTTTGTGACGTGTAATTAGTTTTGATAATTGACTATTTAAGAAATAAAGTATAAAAAAACTGTCATAGGATGCTACCTGAGCCAATGAATACCAATCAAGTCTGTTCCATAACTCAGCAATTCAGGATGATTGATATGACATATTTTAAAAGAGGTATTGCAACTAGTTTCAGGTGTGGTGGTAAGGGAAAATCTTGGTTTTGTAACTTTCCTGAAACGACAACTCCAGTTACACTTTATATAAATGTTGGCCAATGACAAGTCCTAATGCTTCATAACATTTCAGCTTTGCATTTGTTATTTAGCAGGGTTTTGAATAATTGGCTAGATGACCCATTATTATGTTGCTGGATCAGGCTTCAGTGACCACCAAAAGCAAGGCTTTGGTGCCCACCAATCAGAAGGAAACTGGTTAAATTTTGTTTAACCAGTCACTGGCAGTTTGGTGATAGGAGCTTTCCTGTTATCATACACATCCCTTCCTTTAATCCCTAGATTTCAAAATCCTGCCCTCATTTGGTACTGCATCTCTCACTTAACTTCAATATCTTTCTAATGTCCTCTGGAAGTGTCTAGAATGCCAAGAAAAACTTGTCATGATTGTAGATAATAAACGACAGCTGACTATAACTCAAGACACTGCCAAAATTCTTCATTAAAGTTTCCCATTCTAGGAAGCAATATTACCCTGTGTAAAGAGAAATGTCAGCACACCCTGCAGTAGTCCCTGAACTGAGACCATTTATTTAAAATGTTTGACACAATGTTTTATGGATTATTTGCCTACCAGAGAAGGACCCTAACCATTTGATTGACTGACTGATTGACTGATTTGCTTTCTTTTGTGCCTCAAACATTCTGCTCTCTGCCAGCCTGAAGCTGTAAAGATTGACCTGGATTTCTGCAGTTTTGAAATTTGTCTTAAAAGAAGTAAGAACTAAAATTTAAAACTAAAGAATACCTCTCCTATCCCAGTGAAGAAGAGAAACAAACCTGAAGAACAAATAGGAAACTCAGTGAATTCATAGCACACCCTTCATTCCTTCCAGTTTCTTAACAGAGACAACAGAATAGAAGATGGCTAGCACCATGAGCACAGTTTGGTATGAAAACAATCTTAAATATGTCCTGCCTTAATTTCTGAAATATCTTCAAATTTGTCAAGATGGGCATCTGCTTTGAAGGACTTTTACATATGCTAAAAGATGGACAGGTCCAAGCAAAATCCTTCTGTCTGGAAATGAAGACTTCTTTGAGTTCATACAGCTGTACAGAGTATCCAGCTTTACACACTGCAAATCACTCAGGTGATGCTTGCCTATCTGCCCACCCCTGCTGCCCTGTAGCAATGCCAGTCACCTGCATGTCCTTGGCACAGATTGGCTATGTCTGGGCAAGGGGACACAGACACAAACAGAGGCTGCGGCAACAGCCTTGGCAGTGAGGTCCTGAATGTCAAGAAACCACCAGAGCTGGGGTAGCAGGCTTATGGCCAGATCCTTCCCTTTTTGAATGACCAAACAGTGAGGGAGGATAGCAAAAAGTACTAGCATTCTATGACCTAGCCTGGAAGGCATGAATCTTTCAATTAAAAATATATATACACTGAGTAAAAGAAAGATTAAATGTCTGCAAAGATCTCTACTCTCATTTTCCACTTAAAGGAACAAGGACAGACAACTCCTATTCCCTGTTATGCTGTTCCTCATGTTGGCACAGCCCACTCTCTCTGCAAACATGCTGCATGACACAGCTCCTTCTCGGCTCTGATCTCCTATTTGTCCTGTTCCACCATCACCAGCAACAGCTCTGTCTTCCAGCACTCCCAGCACCTGCTTTCATGCCAAGCAATTTGCTAACCTATTGCCCTCATTCCATTTATATGCCTTAAAACTTTCCCCCACCCCCTGCCACCTTCCCCTGTGAGAAGGGACCACTGGCAATATTTTAGCAGCAACCTCCAGCACTGACTGAGAGAAACAACTTACCAGTCATGGTGACCATTGATTAATGTTGCTCCATTCTACACTTTGCCATGACTACCTCATTCAACATAAAACCCTTGCCATGTTGTGTTGAGTTTAGCTCGTTAGAGGTCATTGGATCAAGCGCACAAACCGACGTGGAAGCAGGAAGAAGAATCAAGGTTTTCTCCTTGCCAAGAATGCACCTATAAATAGTAGTCCACAGGATTAGACTCTTTTTTGCTTTCTGTGCTCCCATCGGTCTCACATATTACCTGTAGAATAGATGACCATTACCACAGGCTTGTCTGTGGACTGCCAAAGAGTGCAGTCTCCTGGGAAGGACAATCTGAATCTCATTAGGATGAGAGGAATATTAAACCAGATCTCCCCATTTTTGATTAACATCTCTAAACTTCATACAAAATGAAGTGCAGTGCTACCACTATCTTCTTTATCTGTGGTTTGGAAACGACTGCTTTGCTCTGCACTGAACCCAGTACCCACAGCGTGTGCTAGACGGGTCTAATTTGCTCCCAGATTGGCTTGGATTTCAGACAGGTGCCAGAAAGCTCCATTAGCTATGACAGCAGTGTCTCAAGGCACAAACCACAGAGCCTTGACCATCTCTGCAAGGGCAAGGAGGGTGGTGGTGCTAAGCACTGCACTGTCACCTGGAGGCACCCAGGCACGCTCTGAACAAACTGCAGTTGGTTTGGTTTGTCTGGACCAGCTAAGACTGCTTCGCATCAGCCAGGGCTGATGCCTGCGTTAGCAGAGCTACACAGCTATGTAGCTGTACCTATCTGTCTGACTGCTTATGGTGTTATACAGATGTATGCCCTCCTGGAGGTTTCCTCTTCCAGCAGCAGGGAGGGCTCAGGACCACAGCACGTAGGTCTGAGCCACAGCAGTCTGTGCGCTGGAACAAGTTCAGGAACAAGTTCAGATGTTCAAGTTCAGTGCAGCAGTCTTTGTAAGGCAATGCTTTGAACTCCCTCCTGGTTCTCTGTCTGCTAAAGGAGGACAGAGGCATTCTCTCCTTAGTAGGGATGTTATAAGATGTTGTGAAGCTTGCATTTGGATAATGGGGCCATGCAGCTACCTTAGATGCTTTGTTAGAAACCATATAATGCACTTGTGATTTGTTAGGAAATACTGCTTTTTGCTTGCTATGTCTATATAGGTATATAGTTATATAGGGGCTAAACCCTCTGCATTTTGCAATAGGCTAAATCTTTCCTGTCCCAAGGTGAAATATTTTTGAAGATACTTCAGTAAATTGCTCCATCCATCCATAAGTTCCATCAAGGTAAAAAAATATTCTTTTTTCTGCATTTTAAAAAAATTGAGGAGTATTTTTCCATAACAATAAATCGAGAACATTTGAGAGGAAGAGACAGACTGCCTACTACAAAACACACAGAGCAAAATAGAAATACATACCTTATACTTCATCACTAGAAGCTTATTTTTTAAGTTTAAGGTTGAACACCATATAATCAATGACATCAGTTACTACAAACTAAATGGCCTAAATTAAAATGGTAAAATCAAACTATGAGGCATTCTCAGGCGTAAAAACTAGTGCCAAATATTCTTTCAGCTGTGTGTCTGGTTGGAGTAGCTGATAATGAGCTTTGTTCAAGTGTGGCTGCTCCCAGGTGATAGGTCTGCTCCACTGCGGCTGGGTGACTGCTTCTATATACAAACAGGGCCTATCCCCAGAAACCAACTGCTGTACCAAAACCATAATTAGTTACCTGATGCTATCCAGATAAAAGCCAAGACAATAAAAGGATGAGTGACAAAGGCAGAAGACTCTTCTTGTGTCAAAGGTTTTGAGTTATCAATGATCAAATGATGCAGTAGAGGAAAAAGTTCTGGCTTAATTGATATCGTGAAGCATGTTCCATGTGCACAGTGTCCAAAACAGATGCTGATATTCAGTGGTGACATGGAGGTGGGAAGTAGCACCAAATTTATTGACAAATTAAAATGCTTAGATCATATTTAGCTCAAGCTGCGAATTGTCATAGTCATCACAAAGTAATGAGGTGGACTCTGGCAGCCATGCAAATGTGCACATTTGGGGAACAGAAGGTCCTGAGGTGTTTTTCTCCTTTGTACTCTCTGATGGAAACCAAGTCCATGTCTGTGTCCCACAGACCTGCATCTGAGCAGTTCCTCGGCATATTAAAGTTTTATAGCACAGCATTTAAAAATCTTTTAGTAGGTGCTGATCATCTGATAGTAATATGAAAAAGGATATTGGGACTGCTTGGAGAGTGTTGGTCTGTGCTACTTGCCACTCACACAATATCAAGAGATAGTGTTTTCCATGGAAATCTGACCATCTTAATTCTGGTCAGAAGCAACCAATCTGTAATAGCACAACCAGCAGTACAGAAAAACTAACTAAAAGCTCTTCTGCACCAAAGGTTACCAAGATCAAGATGCGAAGATGTTCTGGAGGAAGCATTATTTAATTGTTTCAGAGCTAGTTAAAAGACAGGAAGCAAAAAACAGGGATTAAGTGTCACTTACAGGATGGAGAAAATACTGAGTATCCCCAGGATGCTGGAACTGGTTTTATTTAACATCTTCATCAATGACCTGGAGAAGCAAGTGTGCAGCAAAATCCCAAAGTTTCCAGATCATACTAAGCTTTACATCTAGTCAAGTGCCACACCAATGGAGAGGAGACACAGAAGGGCTTCACTGATCTGAGCAAAGGCATCCCCATTCAGAATGCTATGCATCTGCACTGGTGTGCCTTACCGGCACAGCTGTGTGAGAGAGGACTTCTCATGCATGCAAGGCTTTATTCCTTCATAGGAGAGGCCATTATCCATGAGATCGTAACAGCAGATGGTCCCATTCCCAGGGAGGAATCTCAAACTTCATTTTGCTAACAATCACAAATTACCGTATTTCAGAACAAACTTGAGGTTCAAGGAGACCTTGCGGCATGGCTGGATGAAATGTTGCATTACATAAATAAAACCGGTTCCAGAAAGGACTACAGTAACATATCCAGCTTCCAGACTGGTTTCAGTAACTGATGACAGCTTATTATGTGTGAGAATACTGAGTGTTTTTCCGTTCATCATTATTCGTAAAGCAGTATTTTTTACTTTCCAAATTTGAAGAGCTTTGAGGCTTTTTTGTCCCTGAGCCATTCAAGGAAGCAAAAAATCTAACTCCTTCATATTTTCAAAGAACAGTAATTAGATCTGCTGTCTTTCATCTTAGTTTAAGCCTGTTATTCCTGTCCAAAGCCTTCATCATTACTAAATCAGTGTGACACCGATCATCTAGTTACTAGTACAAGCATAATGATGGACATTTGCAAAGCTGAAATTTTGAGGTCTGTTGATTGGAATTGATGTCACTGAATTTTAGGAGTGGGATTTAGCACTGGATTAAGACAACTAGGTGTCGGCGTCAAAAGTGTTTAAGGTATTCAAAGAATACTTGTAGGTGTCTTGTGCTGCGTTAGAGTGCTTAGGTACTCTAAAGCATTTGAGGCATCCTCACAGGGCTAGCATATGCCACTGAATTTACAAAAGATTTGAAATTTTTTGGAACAGCAGGTGGGATGTCCCACGGCATTTAAAATTACACAGGACCTGCATTTAGATTACTGACTCCAGATGCATGAGTCTAATCTAGGATGAAATAAACTTGAACTTTGACATCTTACATTTACATATGTAACTTTTTGAACAACTTCTGTAAGATGAACTTTGTTCCTAGCATATTTGTTCATGTAATGAATGTATGTTTCCTCCACATTTTCTTATCACTTTGCACTCATTACACGAGTGGTTTTAACTACCAGTGATCTGTTCCCAAGTGGCCAGGCAGAATATGAGATCCCAGCTGTCAGATTCACAGGCACTGAATCATCCACACACCTCGTATGTGTCCTCACCATGAATAGGAGGTACATGTCCGAATCCCCAGATATCTTTAGTCAGACCAGCCATTATGCTTTAAAAAATTGACAGTAATGTTATCTTGGCTCCAGGCTGGGTACATGCTTATCCCAGCTGCTGTTCAGCATTACGGCTTTCCTCCTACTCGGTGACCACTCTGCAAGTGTGCAAAATCAGGCTGACCAGTGGCAGCTGGCATTGGACTTACAGAACAGAAAGGAGACTGCTGCTAGGATTTAAAATATGTGTTTCACAGCATGCCAGTACAAGGCAGGAGCCAATTTTATGAGATTTGGCTGATATGATATGTCTATCCTCTATGCTTTAGGGGACTAAAAAATAAACAGTGCCAAATATGCAAATTCAAATCATTCTATTCCATACACACATTTTACTAGTATGACAGTGTGCCTGACATTTATGTCCTCAACTAACTCTATAACTGGTTCATTTCTTACTCCCCAGCCCAGGCCTTTGTGAGTACCAGTTGTAAAAATTGGGCTTTGCAAGACACCTAGAAAATTATTAATTTGGGCTTTGTTTATACATGGCTGCACAACTCATTGCATGTTATTTGGACAGACATAGTAAGCAAGAGAGCCCTTGTCTTTCCACAGTTATATGATTTGGCTACAACATTGCTCATAAATTGACATTTATATTTGAAGAACAAAATTTGTGTTGAACTTCAACTTTCTTAAACTTTTGCACTATAAAATGTCTATACAGGAGTATTTATACACACTGATTTTTTTAATATACTTTTTATTTTCAACCTCTTAAAAACCTGCTGTAAACAAATCCTTGGGCTCCTAAATGTTTCACTACTACATGACCTCAGTAATACCATTACGTGAAGCCTTTCATACCCTTGTCTAAACTAAAGGAAACATCTACTGGAACATACTTCTCAGGAAATTTCGAATAAAAAGCTTCTTTTCCATAAAGTCTGAAATCCACTTCACACAAAGATGCTCCAGCAGCTTGGTATGTAGCCATCAGACAGGAGAGGGACGTTGTGCGACATCTGAGGTCACGAAGCATCTTACAGGCAGCATTCAAACGCATGTATGATCAAATCCAAGCTAATTGTACGAACAGGAGAGCAGCAGGCACTCAACATTACTCTCCATTTACTGGTAAAGCCTGGCTATGAAAGAGTTCATTGTATCTGTGTGTGTGTACGTGTGTGTGTGCAGATACAAACGCTGACGGCTGGCCCTTCACAGCAGAGCAAAATCAAATAGCAAGTAAAAATGACAACATTAAAAACAACCTGCTCTGCAGTCACTTTGGTTCTTTCTTATTTTCATCTGGATTTTTTTTTAAATTTTATTTTAAATCATTGAGATCAGTTAGGCCAAACAAGCAACAAACCAACTGAGGCAATTATTCACAGTCCAACACAAATCTGTAACCAAGCAGCAGAGAAAACACCTCAACAAAAACTCACAAAGACAAATAAGTGAAAAAAGGGAAATGGTGTGTGTTGCTTAGTGTGGATATGAGTAGGATGGGGTCTGGTTTGCATAGCACAGGCTATAAAGCACTTAATCACCTGTTCAAAGCAAGGGGCTGAAACTTTTTTACCATATCCTGGTTACTCAGAAGCTGTTTTGCTGCTTAAAGCCACCACCACACCTGATGCCTCTGAGGCACTGTCAGGAAAGAGAAAATGACAGTATCTGGGACTCCCTGAACATGCAAGGAGTAGCAGATTCTGATCTGGATTCAAGAGGCCAAGATGTGGTTTGCATGACCCCGGAGTTTTCACTCTCCTCCTCCCTCAGTGATTCACCTCAACCCCTATCAGTGTTTAACACATCAAGTCACCTCACAGAAACCCTGGGTGACCACGGAAAGCCACAAAAGCCTGATTTCTCACTGTGGTTGAACCACAGAGCTTGCTTCCTGCCTCCTGATACATCCTTATGAATTGGAGCTAGGGAGATTCCCTCTCCTATTGCTTTTAAAGGAGCTATTTCTAGGCTGTCCTCACTTACCCCTTCCTGGACTTGCTGTTGTCTCTAAAGATTCTGCACTTTTGACCTGACTTGTTTTTTCTTTTTTTTTTTTTTTTTTTTTTTT
>Ga0065711_1036671_pt1 | contig 20724 bp, 16 predicted proteins | sample Hoacrofraction12_FD_59098 | JGI IMG/M metagenome (GOLD analysis project Ga0065711, IMG submission 59098) | Hoatzin crop microbial communities from Cojedes, Venezuela - Epithelial fraction 12 v2 (version 2) | ecosystem: Host-associated > Birds > Digestive system > Esophagus > Crop | place...
CCAAGAGCCTCAGAAAAGAAAAGGAAAAAAAAAAAAAAAACCTTGATTAGCTAAACTGTTTGCTTTACTATATAAAAACTGAACTCCTTGAGGAGCCCTGAGCCCTGGCCTCCTGGGAGTCTGAGTACGTGCGGGCAAGCTGCTGCCTTGCTGATGGCAACACAAATGCTCCAGCACCAGTCTTCTGCCCTGTGGATTTCCAGGTGCAAATGCTTCATCTGGCAGGAGCTCTGCCAACATCAAGCCACCAGTGCCTTAACATTTTATCCAGCCTGGCAATATATATTTTCCTTCTTTTCCAAATCAGTGCAGTAGTCCCAGTTCCATTAGCTACATGTGAGCATGTGTGTTGAAGGGAACCACTGTCTCTCTGAGCAGCCATAATGAGTAGGCCAAGCGTGACTCTCAAAGGGGCAGATGAAGGACAGAGCTGGCATGACAAGCCCATATCTCCAGCCAAGCTGAGACCCCAGTTCTGGCTACAGCAGCTGGTGGGGCTCCCCAGCTGCCCACAGTCCTCCTGGATACAGAGAACTGTCTGATGTACGTTGCCCTCATTGTGAGTCCCTACTCCCCGAGGAATATCCCCATCCTCCTGCCTCGAGGTCTCTGCCCTGCACAGGAGATGCTCTAGCACAGAGATCCTTATGGAAAACCACCAACCAGACCTGACACATGCCAGCTTAATGCAAATGCTCATTATATCATCATTTGCATCACCTGCTATTCTTGATATTGGTATTGATATTATTGTCTTTCTTCCCCTGATCCCCATTCACAATGCCGTCATCAAGTTGAATCGTTGCTGCAGAAGGGGAAGTTCAAGAGCTACAAGGAATGTGCTTGAGCACTTAACACTTTTCTGGGTGTGGTTTTCACGCCTCCTGCTACGTTTTGAATGATAGTTGTTCTGTCCTAGACACAGTGCGGAAGAGGAGCTGTCATAGACAGAGCTGCTCTGAGAGCACAGAGGGGGAGAGTTATATATGGCAACATCAGCTGAAACCTTTTTTCAGCAATTTCCTCAGTCTACTCACAAAATTGTTACTTGCTCTCTAAATACCCATCTTCTTCCACTCTGTAACTGCAAGAAGCTATAAGGGAGGTCAACTCATGAAACTACCTTGTACAATTTAATTAACACAGAGAAGTTTTTTAACAGCAGAGGATGGAAGAATTGCAGGGCTTCTTTGTAATGCAACAAGATTGAAACAACCAATATTTAACATTTGTAAAAAATTCTAGAACTTCTCTAAACCCCTCTGTTATGGGAGAGTATTATAATCCCAGTTTTACAGTTTAGGAAACAAAGATGTTATTGTATTCACAGGGCCTCTAGAAGGCATGTATACATAGAGCACAGTTCCTGGAGCGGAAATCTGTATCTAGGCTTGGGACTATATCTCACTATCAAGAGCTCAGAAGTTCTGCTTTTTCTTGTAAAACTGCAATCACATGGATGTCTAGTTGCAGGTTCTTTCTGCAAACCAAAGCTTCCCATCTATGCAGAATCATTTGCTATGGCAGAGAATGCTCTGCTTGACCTTCAAAATGCACAGGGCTGCAGGGTGTGTTAAACTGTTCTCGCCTGCCTTGTTTGAGTGTATTAAGAAAGATGAGAAAGGTCAGAGGGAAACAGTTTGCAGGGGCCTCGAGTGCAAAGTTTCTGGACATGTGAGATTTGATGTGCTTAAAGGTGAGTTCCAGCATCCTCTCTGAGGAAGGAAACAAAGATTTTAAGCCCAAGTGAAATCAAATCCCTCAAGCAAGCTTAGCTGAGGGATGTGAGTTGCTAAAAAAGGAACGGACAATATCAACTAGTTTCTGTTCGTACTGCACTGTTCATCCAAGAATCTCCGAAGTCTTCAGAAATGCCAATGAACTCTCAATACACCCCATGGGATGGCTGAGTGGTTCTGTCTGCATGTTACAAACGAAGAAACAAAGGCACAGCAGGCTGTGCGGCTGTTGTGTGTGACACAGTGGCATTCGATTTTGGGGGAGGCTGCCTCGCACAGTCAGTAGATGCCCAGTTTAGACCTAATCTGACATCCAGTTTCAGTAATATTGCCTGGGCCAAAGGCGGTCCAGAGCTTCTGATCTCATTATTTAACTACTAGATGACATGCTCCTTTTAGTCCTTTTTACAGGGTTCAGGAAAAAGGGAGGGCAAATCACCGAATTGTCCCAGAATTTGAAACTGTTGATATATAGGTTGGTTGTTTCTGCTGATGAGGCGAGACGTTCCAGAATCAGGAGAGTCTCAAAGTGGAAAATGAAAGCAGCCGGGAGCCCGCAGCAAGGTGACCGTCATGCAACAGAACATAGTGCCTAGGACATGCTACTGATGAGTAAAGTACACCCAGAATTCCAAACCATGTTAATGCCACCAAATTACTGGTAGCCACTTGTTAACCAGACAGAGAGAAACGGAACATGAGCAGTTTCTGAGCGTGAGCAGGCTGCACGCACGGGAACAATTTGCATCACAAGTTTTTTTATTCTGCTGGCTTTTTTGAATGTAACAGACTGCTGTTCCAGCACAAAGACATTTGGAATCACAGTGTGACTGGCATAGCAAAACCAGGAAAACAAGAACATGAAATGGGAGTTTTTCACATAAATAGAGTGAATTAAACTGATACTGTATAGTGTTTTCCTCCCAAAGTGCTTGAGAAGTTTCTTTATAAATTACTTCCCTGTGGCTCAAATGCAGCCACCTCTGGGCCGAAATGCAGTTGTCTTCGTTGTGCGTCCAGTGCTTAGGCTGCTTGTGAAAGGTTTGATTTATTATGCATCTGGTTTCGTCCGGCTGTTCATAATAAAATGAGAACTTTGCAGCATCTCATTCAGAGTCTCAGACTGGAAAGGGCAGTTGTTAATGGCTGAGGTCCTGAAATCACAGAGTTTTCCAAGACATAATTCAGAGAAGTTGTGCTAATATGCAATTGCGAATAGTTACAAACAACATCACATAAACTGTGCTCGTTGAATCCCAAGGACCTGGTAGTGTTGCTTACGTCTCTGGAACTAGAACATCACAGCCACAGTTGTCGGGGTGGCAGGTCATGTTGTTCTGAGTTTTTTGTGTCTTCACTCAGTTTCTTTACTCTTCTTCAAGACCCCCATGACTCTGATGACACCCATGAAGACAGCAGGGAATTGAAAGACTGCAAGAATGAAAATCATTTATTTTTTTGTCAAGTGAAATGTCAGTACTTGATTTACTTCCTCCACGGGTTCCACCTTGATATAACAGACCTAAAACCAGATCACAGCCTAATTCCACACTTTTTCTGAGTAGTTACCAATTTGTTTTGGCACTGTTTCCTACCAGCTTGTTGATTAGGGATAATGGAACAAGAGTGGTAGAGCTAAATCTGTATTTTACTGAAGACATCTTACACTTCTTTCTGCTACATTGCAGACCTTGTTTACCTTAGCAGGTGCAGGATGCACAGTAACGATAAGCTTGATATACTCTGCCACCTGTTTGATTGTACTACCTTGTAGTAAGCTTACCTCAGGGAAGTAGAAATAGCAATCAAGAGAGGTTATATCATTTTTCCTAGCCAGGATACGCTATGCATACTTCACCTGAAGTCAGCAACAACGCTGGGAATTTTCTCAGTGATAGGCTCAGATACTTTCTGCTGGCTCTTATACCCATCATGAGCAAAATTTTTGAGCAAATCATCACATACAAAATCTAGTTCTGGACTTTGCATCATTGCTTTTTCATCAAATGCCCTAGGGATTAGGTTTGGACCTGCCAGATCCCTCCCAATCTGCAAATCATAAATTCATAACAAAAAAAAAAATCCATGTAGTCATGAGGAGAGGGGGCTTTGCCAGGCCATTTTGGCAATCACAATAAGTACGTTATGGTCAGTTTTCTAACAAACACAGACTTCCCATAAAAAAAAAAGATAGGAAACTTTTTACATTCATGGACAAATGCCAAATCCTTCCTCTCTGTCTGAATGCACAGATGCTCAGCTTTTGTTAGCATTCATTTCACAGAAATTACTGACCTCCAGTTTTGACCATATAGCTGCAAGAAGATTAGGCCAGTTCTCTTCTGCGAACAACTCTGTATCACGTGTAGTGTCAAGATACCTCAGGGACGCATCCTCTTTAAGGACCTCCGTCAGTCTCTGGAATTGTTAGGCTTTGTAGTCAAAGTCTGCTGCCTGTCTTTCTGTAGCGGTGCCCTGGGGTTGGCAGGTCACACAGGTGGGTTACATGCACAGAGCTCTCACTCTAACGAGTCCTTGTGCCCACCACTACTGCACCCAGTCGAGCTCCTCTGCAACCTTGCTGTGTAGCTTGCTATGGTAACGTCTCTCCCCAGCATTTTGTAGCTGTTGTGAGAAATTAACATTTTTGTCTGTCTAGCCTAGCTTAGTTTTTTTTCAGGACAGCTCTGAATCCTTTTATGTGTTATTCTGTTATTTTTTTTTCTGATGATCTTAACATCATCTGATCTGTGTAAATGCTGAAAACTTGGTACATCATCAAACATCTGCTGTAATTTTGGAGAAACGTCTTAAGTTTGGTGAAGCAATCCAAATCACCAGAAATTGTGATTCTCAATTTGCACAAAATGTGTGCTCTGTTTTTTAAGGGCTTCTGCCAGACCCTGCTGACACATGAAGCATAAGAAAATATTTGGCATCAGCCACTTCCCCAGAGATTTTTCCTCTTGTAGGTAGTGGAAAATGATCCCTCTGTACACATGTACTCAATTCTTTTAGGTCTATTCATAAGCAAAGGTTTCATCTCTTTTTTTAGCATACCCATTCTGATGGTTCCTCTGTGCAGTTTATGGTAATGAATATATTCACCTCCTTTTTTAGCCTTTGCTGCAGGGCACAGGGAACCATGCCAGCGTTGTAGATTGTGGAGCAGCCCTCAAACTCTTTTTCAATGACTTGATCCTCCAGCTTTCCAAAGAGAAGGGCCTCTTGAGAAGGCTGAAAACTGGCTCCCACTTCTCTTAGAAGCCTCTTTTGAGGCTCTTGTTTATCTGTCTGGTTGAGTTTCTAACCCGCTTGCAGGAATAAACCCACCACTATTAGGCTGGAGTGTTACCTGTTTCCTCTGTGGCACGGCTGGTGCTTGCACTGCTGCCAGCAGCACACAGGCTCCTGCGCCAGTGCCCAGCTTTGGGCCAATAACTGCCATGTTTTCTTTATCGAGCACAAAGTCCTGGGAGCCCTTCACAGCTCAGACACCTCCGTTAGGCCACTGTGTGCCTCCGCGGGGCTCAGTACCACTGCCCTTCAGGGTGTGCATGTCCTGCTGACACCCTCCGAAGGATGGCAAGACCCTGCTTGTTTAGATGCTTTATTCAACCCTATGCCCAACACCCCCTGTTACTGGGAGGGAACTTGGTGTTTTGTTGCACTGAATTGTACAGATAAGGGCCTGCCGTGACGCTTGGATGCGTGGTTCCTCTTCCCTTCCAGTTCAGGGGAGGTTCAGGTCCTGGCCTATTCGCGTTACCTAGGAAGCTCAACAAAGCAGACTTACAAAGCAGGCCAAACGCAAACAACATTTAAAGCTTCATGGCCCCTTACTAATGGGCCTATGCTGTGTCAAATCTCAATAGCTCACACTTAACAGCCATTTCATTATGGAGTATGAGCATACAACTGCTGTTAAAAAGAGAGTGAGCGAGGAAAAATAATAAAAAAAGACAAAATGCAAGAGGCTTAGGAGGCCCCTGGTTTCCTTAATGGAATTAGTCCCTCCTTTATGAATTCCAGGGTTAGATGCTGTAAATGTGATTCGCGTATTCCCTCCCCTCACCAAAGCAGAAAGATCTGCTAGACACATGTTAGGAGCAGAGCGGGGGAAGGTATGACGTGACTCAAGAGCCTGGAAGGCTAAAAGGAGTAGATGAGGGAGAGCTCTGCAGCCCTTGATCTTTGTAAGATTTACTGCCTTTGCCTCTTGCAAAGATCTTTTTTTTTTCCTGGAAAATTGCTAGCTTCTAGCAATTTAAAAAAAAAAAAATTTGGCTGGGGCAGTAAACAAGATCTTTGAAGGGGGAAGGAAGCCAAGAGAAAGTCAGGCCCATTAGTCACGCAGCTGCATTTCCTGTCACAAAGGACCCCAGTTGAGTAATCACTCAAAATATGCTTGTTATTTTTTCCTATTTTATTTCAACTTTCAGCCTGCCAATATCTACTGTAAGAAAAAATTAAAACAAGAAAAAGAAAAGTTTTTTTAGCCTCAGAGGGGAAAACAATGTAGAATCAGACATTGATTTACATTATTTTTCCTTTTCTTTAATTTTCATAGCCTAAGAACACTTCAGTCATATGAGAGGAATGTTGGTAGTGCAGAGTGGGTCTGAGACAGTCCTGGTGTTTTCAGGGCATAATTTCAGCAGGAGTGTGTGTCAAAGTTCCTAAGCTACGCTTCCAGCTGCTACTATTAATTCGCCGTATAACCTTGATCGAGTCATGTATTAATTTATCTGTAATTTATTATGAAAAGTAAAGATGATAATAGCTTCTGCATAATTGTTTTGTCAGGCTTCATTACTGGTGCTTATAAGTCATGTTGAGTCTTCCGATGAAAGCTTTGTAGAAGTGTTTGTCTAAAGGAAAATACAGTCAAGACTGAAAAGAAATAAACTTGTAATTTAAAGCAGAACTTACATAAAAGAAGGTGAAAATAGGAGCAAGACTATGAAATTAGAAGAAGGAAAATCTTGCTGACACTCTCTCTTGAGACACTTGGAGGAAGAAAAATGCAGCAAACCTGTCATAGGGAACAATCGCCTTCGTGATGCTGGAAGAGACCGTATGGCTGATTGACTGTACCACCTCCCTGCTTCTAGATCTTGGATTGTAAGATGCTGGCTCTGGTTGATCTGGTACCAACTAGAAAAAGAAGCCACAGATACATGATGAAACTAAAGCTGGAAAACCTCTGTTTTTCCAGATTGTTGCGGAGAAAATACCTCTTTTATCAACAAACACAACTCCAAACTACAAACCCCCACTTTTTATTTACTCAGAAGTAATGAGTATGGTGACCAGGCCACCTATGAAGAATGGCCATAAGCATGCTTCAGGGCACATAACAGTTTGTAACTTACATTCCTGACTGGGGTACCTGACTATATGGCTATGTGAAAATGATTGCAGAGGGATTGCAAATCCTTGTTTGGTTTGCTATCTAAGTAAAGAGTAGATGATTGTAGTTTATGCTGCATAATGACATGACTTCAAATACTGCACAAAAAACTAAGCTTATATTTGCATGTAAGTGACTGGTAATGTCATATAATTCTCTAATTTGCACACATTTGATACCACAGATGTGCAAGGTTTTCAAACCACAGCTTACGACCAGATGTGATTTACACAGCAATGTAAATCACAGCTTCCTAAAGCTAGTTAAAGGGTGCAAACTCAAACAAACGTCAGATTTACCCCAATTTGGTTTAAGAGAGACTTTGAAAAGCTGTTTACATATATTTTTAAAAGCAATTCAGAATGATTGTTTATGCATATTTATACTGAATGGAAAAGTAAAACTCTCACGAGTTATGACTCAAATATGAAAAATTCTACTCCAGATTATCTTTATAAATTATGTTCATCCTGTGTCTTTCCAGATGGCAGGCGAGGCGAGCTGTGCTCCTCAATGGGCACACAAGTGTACACTCCGTGGTTTGTGGTCAGAGCTAGCACTAGGTCATGGGGGCTGTCTGCTACTCTCACACCAAATGGCTTTCACTGCTACATGTCCCAGTCTACTGGATCCCCACATCATACGACATTCTATGCAATAGCCATAGTTTTATGTCCCCAAAACTAGCTGTGCTGTGCTGTGGGTTTATAAGGGCCATTTCCAATGATTATTGATATCTACACAGTTTTGAAATCATATACTGATATGTATGAATGAATGGAATTTATTTGTTTACAAGAGCAATATAAACTTTGTGCATTCCCTTTTATGATTACTGCAGTATGTGATAATATTTCCTATACTAGTGTTGTAGGGATGTATTAGTATAAATCACACCAGTATCTAATACATCAGACTGTATAATAAATAATAACCACCTATAGAATGAATTATACCTGACCAGTATTTGGGTAGCAACTAATATTTCTCTGTTTACCTACCTGGTTATCTTGGGAATTTGTATGGCTCTGTAGCCATGCTATCTGAATATCTCCAAACCTCTGAACCTTTGATGTACCTGTTCTCTCCACACAGGTCTGATGCATATTAGTACAATTATCCCTGTATAGTTGTGCCACTGAAGTCCTAAAATGAATGACTAACCCAGAATAACCTCAGAAGTCTCTGACCTCTTGATTCACCTGCTGGCTGTGAAGAATTACTCTCTCTCTTGCATAGATGGGAAGCTGAGTCATAAAGAACTAAAGTTACGTGCCCATAAGCACATAGATGGCAACAGAGATGGAATCAGAGCTCATTGTGTACGGATCCTCAGTCCCTGGCTCAGTGGATGAAGTTACTCTCTCCTGTCTTCAGTGAACTGATCATATTTGGTAAAATAGCTAGCAGTTGTTGCTCTTTGCAGTGCAATGCTTCTGTGATGTGTGTGAAGAGGACTTAGCAAATAATTGCTTATCAAAAAGCTAAATCAAGAGGGGAGCAGGGCAGTTAGTACATTGACAACTGAACTTATCAGCCCTTCTACTAAACTGCCATGTGAATTTGGGCAATGACTTCACATCCACATTCTGCCATTTTTCTAATTTAATATAGGGATAATAACACACTTGGAGGTCCAGGCACAAAAGTCACCGTATAGTGCTGCTCCACTTCTTCTTTAGGACAATGGAATGAGAGAGAAAAGGGAAGGAACAGGGAGAACAATAAATGTTCCCATTTAGTTGAATGAAGTTTCTATGATACAACTCAAAAATCTCACTCTTCAAAGAAGAGTGGCTGGTAAGAACATTTTAGCTTGAAGTTTTACGTTGCAAGATGCCATGTTGATGCAGGGCTGCTGTGCTAGGGAGGGTGTAGACTTTGCAGCTGTGGTTTGGAGCTTCTGCACCCCTTGCTAATCAGCACCGGACGGAGCCCTCTGGGTCTGTCTCAGAGCTGATTTTTCTTTCCTGTGTAGGTGTGTGGAATTGGACTGTATGTAGCAGACATATAACTTTCAGAGCAAAACTGACTAAGAAAGGGTTAACCCGACTAATGGCAACACTTCAGTAAAATTGAGGGAGGTGGAACTTAAGGCCCAAGTCTTAATAAAATGCAGGTGTTATATTGTTAGGTTAGAAACTCCTCCTCTTAAGACTCCAGCGAGCATTTAAAAACACGGAAAAAATGTGCTATTGAATAAGAAACTTGGAAAAGCAACAACAGGCTGTGCAAGGCTTTTACAGAGAATGCAGCATTCACTGGCTAAGGCCTACATTAAAGTTTATGGAGGGAAAACAAAACATAAATATTAGATGAACGACACCTCTCAACATGCATCTGGCCTCCGAGATATTACACCTGGGATTAACTTTTGACATTCTCCTGTCCACTGTCATGACTTTGCTGTCTGCCAGCTCCCTGCAGAGTATTTGTACTCTTGTTTTTCAACCTTTCCATCTTCTTGTTTCCTAGTCTGTTTGGGGACACGGCAGGGTGACAGGCAGTGTGAACACTGCAGTTGCAGTGCACAGATAGCTCCATCGTGCTTGCAGCTGCTTTTCTGTCAGTGATAGGACTTTTATTTGGGAAAAACCCCCCAACTTTAGAACTAGTTGGTAAACAGAAGTTGTAAAGAAATATTAGTCACTGTTTTCTCCTCTTTCACTTCCCCTCCTTATCCCAAGGAAGCAGAAAATTTTGGGGAGCATTTTTCAGTAAATTGCACTGAGTTCAGGTCACAGAGTTAAGGGATTGCTCTGCACTTTGAGCTTTAGCTTCAAGTTCTTCATGTATTTGGAGAATAAAAGTAGTTATGACTTACTAAGGGGAAGTGGAACATGAAGAATGAGAGCAGTCTGTATGTGCTTATGGTGGCCCAAGGCCTCAAATTACTTTATCATCATCATCCCAGTGGGCCCTAATTAGTGTTGTGGAGATGAGCTGGGTATTTTTTGGTACCTGTATAGGGAAAATAGGTAACTAACTGCCGTCCTTAAAAACTCATCCCTCTGGGAGAAAGTCAGGCATCAGTTTCCCTGGCCTTAGCCTTGGTGATATAAATCAGCTGTCACTACTGGAGGAGAGCGATGGAAATAGTCCATGGAGTACCTGATAGGATGGGAAGCAAAAGAGTAGATGTTGGGTTTTGATGCAAGAGTTTCACAACTGCAACTTAGCAGGACGCAGAGAAGTGACAGTGAAGACGGTCAATCTGTGAGTCATTTAATTTAGGAGACTGACAGGTGAGATGTGGACAGTACTGAGTGAAAAAATACAAATGACACACAGAAAAGTCTAAGGCAATGAATAAAAATTAAACTGATGGAGCAGTTGAGCTTATATACATGAGTACTTGCCACCCGTTGTTCACAAGGAGCAGAGTGATCTGGACAACTTGAGTAAATAATTCAGAAAACCAAAGAACAGAAATCAAAACCCTCCGTAATCACCGCAGGAAACCCAAACAAGCCCAGGCCGTGTCCCCTCTGTGCACCATTGCACTGCGTCCTTGGTACAGTCGCTGTACTGAGGGATCCAAACTGATGGGCTGGAATACAGGCATCAGGCAGACATGGCAGAAGTGAAGGAGAAGGGTGAAGTGTAGATCAACCCTTTTCTTCACACACCTCTGAGAATAACCATTCTTGACTCCCACCCATCACTAAAACCAGATGTATTTTTAAGAAGCATTTTATGAAAATGCAGTGGAAATGCAGACTGCAGATTAAGAGAGGGGCAAAAAGTAGAAATCTTCATTAAGAGTATTTCAGAAATCCTTGTAGGAATCTTTATGTTGTCCTGAATGTGGCCCTTAAGGAATGATAAGGCCCTTGCGGAAAATCAAACAGGAGAAGTCTCTGTCAGCATTTGCTAGCTGCTCCCAATTTTAGATCTTCTGTGGCCTTCTCCTTCCCTCCTTTGCTTTGTCAGGCTGCTTTTCGTCCCACTCGCACTCTCCTTCGCAGCTGCCAGTTCCTGTTACTAGTGTCAGCAGTTCTCAATCTTCTCAAGCAGCCCTGCTGTCATTTGTGCCTTTGTATGTGAGGGAAAAAACCCATGCTTTCTGTTCCCCCATGAAAAGTCACTGTGGCTCAAGCTCCAGCAAAGCTGGGCCAGCCCCTGCTCAGTGCAACCCTTGTCCAAATCCAGCGTGTCAGGCTGCAAAAACTGGCAGTGCCTCTGGTCTCAGCGCAGGGAAATAGTCAAGATAAAAGTTAGAAGCATGGTTTCTTTATTCTCTCATCAAACTGACCTGTATTTTTTCTTTCCCATCTTACAATTATACTGATCTTTTCTGATGTATGTTATCTCTGGGAGTCCCTGAGAAGTAGTGGATGAATTTGCAATAAAATGTGTACAGTCAGACCCAAGTGTTTTCAAATTAGGTTGTGTCTACTTTGAAATAATAATGATGTCAGTCATTGAAAAACTCAAGGCAAGTACTTTTTACTAGTACTAGGTATTAGCAACAATCACTAGTGTTAGGCCTCATGGTTATCCTTGCAGATACTGTTAAGTCTTCCATATCATGGAAGAGAGAGAAAGATTCTTGCTCTAAACAAGCTCACCATAAAATTGTCTTGTATTTGACTTAAAGAACGGACTGGTAGCCTTTGCATCCTGTTTCTTATTCCTCTGTCTTTGCATGATGAAAGTTCCCCTTCCAAATTTCATTTCCCTTGTGTATACTTATTTTAAATGCCTGAAATGAAAACAAAAATCCTTTGCAGCTTTCTTCTGTACGTAGAAAATGTTAACTACTTGTAAAAGAAGCAAATATGCCCATTTAAAAGAATAATAAATAGGTAATTCATTGCAGAGGGTGGCACCAAGACTGAGATTGTGCGAATAGCACAGAGAACAGACAAGATTAATTTCAGGATATTGAAGATCAAAACCTTTGCTTATATGCTACTCTCCCTATAGCATCTTAGTGTATTTTAAGAAATGGTTAAGATATTTTTAACCTTATTCTCCAGTTTCTGTAAGTGGAGTAAAGAATGTCTACCCTAATTTACTTTTTATTTCCTCTAGCCTAGCCTGAGAGGTTTAAACTTTGTACCTTTCACAAGTGATGTGTAGCTTTTTTAATGAGAGTGAAATGCCTGAAGTGCTTACATGCAGACAGCAGGAGCCAATAGCCTTCGTTTCACAATAGTTTAGAAATGGACTTAAAGGGCAGTGGTGCAGATGCCTCCACCCAAGCCAGGGCTCAGAAGGGATAGGTACAAGTGCGTACAAAACTGTTCGCTTTCCCTTTCCCTTGCATTACTGTGGGATACTCACAAACATTTAATTAAAGTTATTGTACGCATGCTTAACTTGGAGATATCTGTGGTTCCTTGAAACCATTACACAGGAGCACCAAAGAAAATACAAGGGAGTCACTGAAGGAAAATACAAATGAATTAGAAAAGCATAGCAACTGGAGAATACATTTCCCATAATACAACAGTCAAAGGTCATGAGATCACAGATGCTCAGTTGCTCATGCATATCTTCTATTCTCTCCACTTGCATGCTTGCGCCGGGGAGGGCAAAGCTTTAATGAGGATGGCAGTTCTCACCCTTCCTCACACTCTACATCTGAAAGAGCACTGAAAGCCTCTTTGAAGTTGGAATAGACACACATTGAACTGTCCCAGTGCACACATACAATCTGGGGTCTTCTCATCAGGTTCAAAAATACAAGGTGACTGTTCTCTTCCGGCTGCCCTGGATGTGAACAAAGCTGTTCAATCAAAGACTTACTGAATTTAGGGTGCAAAGAAGTTTCTCCATTGCATCTGTCTTTTCAACCTGCAGTAGCAGCCCTCCTCAGAGTCTCGCAGTTTCTGTTAGTTCATTATTCCTAGCTCCTTAAGAAGCAATCCTGTTCAGGCAAAACAGCGTGCTATTTACAGGAAGCTTGGCGGGGTCAAAAAGTGACTGTAAAACTGATCTCTTGTTAAAACACATACAGTATCTGCTCTGGTGTAGATACTAATAGAACTTGGCAATCTCCGACTTGCTATCAAGGCCTTGAAGGTGTTTTCAAAGTCAGATTTGTTAAACTTGGTGACATTGTGTGTGTTATCTCGTGTCCTTAGCAGAGCTAACTTAGTTCCTCCAAGTCCCACTGAATCTATCCAGCTCACTACCCGCAGCTTCTGACCTACTTACTCACTTCCTATCTTTGATTTTCGCCTTAAAGCCTCTTTTCTATGTTGGCCTGTACCTGCCATTTAATCTTAACCAAGCTTCCTTGGATTTCCATTACTGTCAAGTACAACTCCTCTCACCAGAATACCCACCCTTCTGAGTGCAAGCAAACTGATTTACAGCCAACAGTCTGCCTCTTCTCTTATGCTCTGAGTTCATCTTTGCTTTGTTTTTCTTCCTGTTATGAGTCACTCCTTCCCCAGCTCTGAGACATCATGCTACGCTTTCTGTTCCCCTCACTCTGTCAGTGGCTGAGAAGCTGCCGTGCTGGCCTTTACTGCAGAGATCTGGTATTACTGCGTGTGCCCAGCTCTCATGTGTAGATTCGGAAAAAGCTGAACATGAAGAAATTGAGTTGGCCACAGGCTGCTACAGAAAGTCAGCTAGTTTAATATGCTTTTGCCTTGGACCAGAAATGATGACCTACTCTGTTCCCTTATGCCTTTCTTAAGAGCTGCTTCCACAAAATACAGCTGTTTAGTCTACGCCTCCCAAACCTAGCATGTCCTCTGCTACTTCAGGGCACCTGCTAACTGTGCGGATGCTGTAAGGTGGGTACCAGCTTAAGGAATTTCCTAGTTCTCACTGGTTCATTCACGCTATAGTAACATGCCTTTGAAATAGACTTCTTCAGCCAGTTTCCTTCGATGACCAGAATCCAATTTAAAGGTATTCATCCAGTACCGTGTTGACTTTTGCCTACACAGGGACACTCCTCACGTGGCCAGGCCTGGTTTTTTTCCAGCTTCTTTCACCAGCACAAAGAATTTAAAAGAGGTGGCCCTGTGCTCTGTGAATGTCATATACAAAACATTTGATGGCAATGGCAGCTGAGTGTGACACGTAGGAGAGATTTGTTCAGTCTCTCCTGACACGTATACACTCTCCCGGTTCTTTTTCCGATATACCCAGTTCTGCTTTCCCTCTTCCTCCTATTTCTGTGCTCATCAGCACTCATACTCTTGTGGTTTTTGTTGTTGTTGTTAACATATGGAGGTTCTATGATCCATCACTGAGTGCAGCCTTGTCCTCTTAATAAGCAGAAAATACCATACATTTTGGAAGAAGGAATTAGCTACAGACTGTTCTCATTAAGCCTCTCCTTCAACTTATCTCAGCTTAAATTGTATTTTTGAACTGCAGTCACTATGCGGCATTGTAAGTTGAAAACAACCACTTGAGCCCTTTCCAGCGAGGCTTTGAGTGGCGCTGATACTAGGCATGGAGGGGAGATAAGAAGCGCATTGAAGTTGTAGTATTGCTGTCGCTGAGGGCAAGGAGTGAATGGAAACACACCCTCCCTCTGGCACCTCCGGGCTCTGGGCGAGGGGAGAGGAACCCAGCGGGCCGAGCGTGGGGAGAGGAGAGGAATGGGTTGAGCATGGGGAGAGGAGCGGAGTGGGCCCGGGGAGCAGCGAGAAATGGCTGCGCAGCATGGGCTCGCAGGCGCAGGCGGCGGGAGCCAGCGGCCCCTCAGCTGGTGACAGATTAGACTCAGGGCCTGGTTAGTGGGAAGACTGTGATTAGACCTCAGCAGCATCTGTCTCTAGCACTAAAGGAATTACTGCTGCGGGCAGCAATTTTCTCAGCAAACTGTAATTATAGCAGGAACCTCATTCCTGCCATTTTTCTCGACAACTTAAGTGCAAAAAAAAATCTGGGTGAGGGTGCAGGGAAGCAGAAACTGTGAAAGGAGCAGGAAAGAGACAACTGTTTATTTTTGTTCAGCTCATTCCAATTATTTTCTTTCAGTTTCTTAGATTCATATGAATCACAGACTGGTTTTTCCCAAAGGTCGGTGCCAAGGTTTAACTCCCTGAAGCTGTCCTGCCATCCACCTGAAGTTGATAGGACACATCCTCTCTGTGCTCTTGTGCCCAGGGGCATCTTAGATGAGTGTGGTGGCACTTGCAGAAGGTGCCACACCAACCTCAGCCCTGGCAGTGCCACCTCCCTCCTCCCGTGGGAGCAGCGGTGCGGGGTGTCGGGCTCTGATCACAACTGTTCTCAGGACACCTCCAGGAAGGTATGGCCTGGGCAGAAGTGTGGGGTATTGGAGATTGGGCCAGGTGAGTTTGAACCTTGCTCCCAAAGGCCCTGTTTAGACTAGGATTTAAGAGTTTGAACTTCAAAAGTGTTAGGTTGTATATAGTAACTCGCTTGTTTTAAAAGATGTAAAAAAGGCAGTGTAAGTTTGAACTTCCAATAACATCTGGTAAGTTTTGCCAAAATAACAGTGTCAAAAAAGAGAAACATTTCTTTGCAAGATTTCTCTACCAGAAAAAAACTTCTTGTTTGTGCAGTTGTAACTCCACAGAAGCCCATTTGCCATTAGCGTTTTCTTTGCTCAGAATATAAGAAGAAACAGTTTTGGTTTTTTTTCAATTCAAACCTAAGAGAGGAGGAGAAATATCTAAAAGTAGAGTTTGTCAACAGAGCTTTTCCATCTAATATTTCAAATGTAGACACGGTCAAAATGATTCAAACTGATCTATGTGCTCCTTTCTTAACTTTCCTCAGGGCTTGAATGTGACTGTTTAGTATACTTTGAAGGCAACAGTGTCTTGTCTATGTTACACATATTTTACATCGATGCTGTACTCATCTAGAAGAAAGCAGAATTGTTCGTTACCAGCATGTCTGCCCTCCATCCCGCAGCATGTCTGGCAGCACAGCCAGGCCTGAGAGCATGGCAGCAGGAGCTCGACCCTTGGGGCTGAAAGCATTGGGAGACCGTATGTTGGCAAGCAGATGCCCGTCCCCAGAGCCAAGTCTCTGCAGATACTGGTGGGAAAGATACACAGCTGGAGTTGTCTGGAACTGGCACAAATTGCTGTGGACAGAGAGGAGAGAAAGGAAGGGTTAGAAGGAAAGTGGAAAGAAAGCTTCTTACACATTTCGCTTGCTTTTCCATCTGCTTGTGTGATGTTGCTGTGAGCTATTAAACAGCTGCAGTGCTCTGCCCCAGAAGGGGACTGTGTTTCAATAGAGATGGAGAATGATTCCTACAGCTAAGCACTTTGGGAGAGCCCCTTAGAAAGAAAGGCACGACAGGAATAATGTTTCTCTGACTATTATACTAAATACACTTTGGACTGCAGCACCTGGGGCAGTAGCCAGAGACGCTGCTCTGGCTCCTCAGACATGAAGCCGCTGGCAGGCAGTGGGTACTGCTGGGTACTTCTGACTCATCCTTTGCACAGTAGGTGAGTCCCTCTTGTCTTTTGCCTTCCAGGCAGAACCTTCCAACTCTCCCGTGCTGGTTCCAGAAATTCAAGAAGAGCAGATTACTCAATAAAAAGGTGTTTGCAGACTGCAAGACTTTGTAGCTTGGGGAGATAAGGGTAGCGAAGGAGGACCAGGAGAAGGAGGAGCAGGAGTATTGCGACTGCCAAGGACTGAGGAGAAGAGCACTTTTTTTGCTTCCATTCAGAAGCTCAGATATTTCCTGCGTTGTTCCTGCAGTCAGCATGCTCCACCTGCTTTTACTTAACCATTTCCTGTTTACGGCTTCCAAAAACTTGCTGGTGAAATCACTAATCTGCCACAAGATCAGTCTTTACAGTCTCTTTTGGGCAGGCTTCACTAAGTTTTTTTTTCTCTCCTCATACACACACCTTTGAGATTGAGGAGCTGTGTGCAGCGTGTGGGCATGTCTGCATGCGTGTGTGTCTGCATGCAGTCAGTAGTTACATCAGCAAAGTATGCGCTCGCTCAGTCGCTCTTTCTGTCTTCATATGCCCCTTTTTTCCTTCTCCTAGAGCTTGCTGCTTTTTGCAAATTTGAGCAAAGAAACAAGCGGTAGCACTGAAGGCAGGTTCCCCGTTCTGTAGAATAGAGGGCTCCAGATATTTAGAGGAAAGACTCTTCCCGTTACTTTCAAGCATCTGAGAGCTCTCCCACAAATGAGGGATTTGTCCCCTGGATAGCTTGCCCAAGCTTCAGATTATTTTCTAGCTTTGAAAACAACGAGGCAATTTCTTCTAGTCTGCTGTTTGGTTTTTCAAATGTGAAAGGCAAGGTGTGAGGAGCAGGAAGGATCAACCAAAGAAAAATAAATCTCTTTCTTACAGTGTAGATGGCTCCCACGAGTCCCCGTCTCACACTTAGTCATACGCCTTGTAGAAGTCAGTAGAAAAGCATGCGCGCTTCAAGTCTACTCTCCTTAGCCGTGCTATAGATAACACTGCAGTCACCACTAAAATAAAATTTATTTGTCACTCTCTTTGCTGTTTGTTTACTTTCTGTATTTCTCTTCTGGAGCAGTGAAAATAGATTCTTTAGTTTCCTCTCTGGTTCTCATGCTCTTGCACAGCGCTGCAATGTTTGGGTTGCGGTGAGCACTGCAGGGGAATGTTCCCTTCTTAAAATAAATCATGGAAATATTTCTGTTGGAATCAGGGCTTGTAGAAGTTTATTTTTTTTTCAGGAAGGAGAATGTCGGGCCAACTTTGACCTGACACCATATCCCTTTAAAGGGAACAGGCTTGTGATGCATGTCAGTGTATATATACGGACATGTATATACATATATGTAAGTGTGCATATATGTGTGTGTGTGTGTGTATGCACACACACCAGTGTACATGCCAGTTATATATAGCTAAGCACTGCAATCATCCTCTAAGAATGCTGGACATGTTGGCCCTGTCTCCATCAGACAGATCTGCACATTCCTTAACTAGCCCTACTGCAAGCTAGCGTAAGGCAAGGTGCTTAGTCTGCTGACTTAGGTGTAGAAGGCGTAGGTCTATAAGCATGCACCGGCACTGTCGGTGCGGTGTTTCACCCTTCTGTAATTATGTTGATGGGCTCACATGCACACACATTTCTGAATGTTTTAAGAACAATGCTAGACTCCCCATTTTAACTGTAACATAAATATGCCCAGGTAGCACTTCTGTTTGGTCTGGGAGGTATGGTCTGGGCATCACTGATGTCCAGGCAGCTGTCTGCTGAAGGCGTAGCACAACCCCACTTAGATCAGAGTTTGCTGAAGCATCCTTCAAGCTGTCTGTGAGCAGCTTTTGAAATTTCTTTTTAATCAGGAAAAGGAAGCAGTTGTCTTCTGCACAGAAGTCTTTCAGATTGGCCCAAGTATGTAAAATGGTTACTTTGGTTCCCATCCAGCCCAATTCATTCAATAGTTCGTGACAGGGTACTTGTCATCAGTGGCATTTGCCCAGGGTGAGTCATGCACACCCAGGCAATGATCTGAGAGAGCCTTCAAATCTTTTTCATCTTCATTTTATAGGGTACAGCCCTAGTAAATTTGTGAACGTATTGTAGCACACAGCACTTCCTACAGCAGCTCCTTTTCTTCTAACCAGCTTTCAGCCCAAGAAGGAGCTCCTTCCAAAAGAGACTCTCTGGTTCAGTGCCCGTCTTTGTTTTCCAGATGTTTCTTTCATTGAGCCGCTTTCCGGTTACATTGCAGATCTGGGTGCACTCAAGATATTTTTGCCTCCCTCCTCCACCCCAAAAAACAGAGGAAAGCTCAACTATGTGAAAATGTAGCAAGAATGAGACACTCGGGGAAAATGGCAGGGAGGTGTAGCGGACCGCGCAGGACTCTTTCCAGGAAATGGGTAGAAGGTTCATCACATGAGTCACTGAAACCTTAGATGACTAAATTCTTGAAGAATAAACTGTCAGGAATATGATACTGGACTGGACAGTTGCGGGGGGAGAAGAAAACTTCTTAAATAGCTCTTGTTTGTTTTTTTGTTTGTGATTCATTCCTGAGGAAATTGCTGTGTCTCTGGCCAGGGACAAGGGCAGCGTGCAGGCGGTGCCAGCCCCCTGCGCAGAGGCAGCAGGCGAGGCGTGCTGGGGTCCTGGGGTGCTGGGGTGCACAGCGCTGCCGCTCCGGGCCCCAGCGCTCCTGCCCGAGGGGCTGAGAGGGGATCAGGAGCAGTCCGTGGCTGTCCTGCCCGAGCGAAGAGAGTAAGACAGGGTCACTAGTGCACATATGCTGTCTGAATCAATTCACCTCTTTCTTTGTATACTAGCAGGTATGAAACCAAGAGGAAATGAAGGTATTAAAAGTCAAATTCGAAGCTCCTTTTAAAAATTTTTCTTCCTCTACCTGCTCCAACCAGTAAACCAAGTTGTATCAATAAAATTGGCCCAGAGCTCTGTGTTTGGTTTTCAGAGAAGGTCTTGAGATTTTAAGTGCCAGTAACAACAGAAGCAGTCAGATTCCCTCCACAGCTGCCTCCAGAGGAGCTGAACCAGCATTAGCAGCAGCAGGAAATGTTTGCAGTAGTATCTGTGTGGAGAAGCCCCAATGTTCCAACACACTGCTGCCAGTTCCCATTTTGGTGAGTTTGACCCAGAGCATTTAATGTTTCAACATTAGTTCTGTGTCTCATAATGCCGCTTACGTAATGATCACTCATTTGCTTCCCATTAAAATCATAATATTTCTTCTGCAAACCACTGCTTGTAAAAATCAAGCCACCCAGTTTTTCATTAAATTGTAATACAGGAAATAAGTAGTCTGTCTGTAGGATGCACACCGTAATTCTCAAACAGAGAATAAGGGGCTTTTTTCACCCTCTTGAATGTACAAAGTTCAGATCTCAGAAGAAGGAACGTGAAAGGTCTGTTAAGGGTTGCTGAATCCATCCCCTGCAAAAACACAGTGTGGTTGCTCCCCAGTAGATGCTCCTCAGATACTATACTGATACAAGGAGAGTCCACAGCTCTTCATAGTCAGTGGCAAGAATCCTCTTAAAATTGTAGAAGTGGTAGGTGTAGCTCTTGCAGGTCGTCCCAGTGCCGCTACCTCGTGAGGCAGCGCAGAATGCAGAACGGTTCCTTGTATTATATATACCAGCACTTTGAAGAATTCAGTTTCAAGTGTCTCAAACAATGGGGTTTTCACCGCTTCCTGTGGGAGCCTGCTCTGCCGCCTAACTCATTTCACCATCTGGAACATTTTCCTGAGTGTCTGCCTGCTTTTAACTTTCTTTTAATTGTGCACCCACTATTTCTTCTTAAAGGTGGCTTGCCAAAAGTTTCTGTTGTGTGAAATTCACGTTACGTGGTGCTTTTTTATTTTTTATGAGGATCTAGTAAACCCTGAAAGATTGATGGCTTCTTCTCTTTGCTTTTTCTTCCTCAGAAATAATAAGAAGTATTTAATAATGTATTTTCTAGCCATTCTTCTCAGTGATTTGCAAGGAAGGTCAACATTGCTGTACTCTTTTTACAGATGGGAAAAACTGAACCACAGGGCAGGAAACAACTTGCCCAGGATCGTTCAATGAGCCCATGGCAAGACTTGGATTTTTAACCAGGTCTCCACAATAGTGCCCTACTTTTTTTTTACTCTTTTTTCTTTTTTCTTTTTTTTTTTTTTTT
>Ga0065711_1036672_pt1 | contig 20723 bp, 31 predicted proteins | sample Hoacrofraction12_FD_59098 | JGI IMG/M metagenome (GOLD analysis project Ga0065711, IMG submission 59098) | Hoatzin crop microbial communities from Cojedes, Venezuela - Epithelial fraction 12 v2 (version 2) | ecosystem: Host-associated > Birds > Digestive system > Esophagus > Crop | place...
CCTTCCCCCCCCCCCGCAGCCGAGCCTCAGCCCCGCGGCCGGAGCCCACCTTCCCCTGCAGGAGACCCGGCCCCACAGCAGGAGCAGGGCCCGGGCCCAGCCTTAAACCTCGTCCGCCCCACGGCGAGGCCTCCACTCCCCTCACCGCCTCCCGGCGCCGCTCTGGCCCGCGCCGCGCCGCTCTCTATGGTCCCGCCCCTCACTTCCGCCCAGCGCCGCTTCCGGCCGGCTGCCGGCTCGCACCATAGAGCGGGGCTGGGGCGAGCGGCGGGGCAGAGCGGAGCGCCCGCGCGAGCCGCACAAAGGGTGACGCTCCGTCCCGCCCGGCGCGCACCACCGAGATGCTCCGGGGCCGGAGGTGGGGGCACCGGGGTCCAGCCCGAGCCCCGGCCGGGGGAACAGGCCCGGGCTGCGGTGCGAGGGGACCGGGGCGGCCTCGGCCGTGCGGGGACTGGCGAGAGGCACCTCCGCGCCGGGGGCTGGGCCCGGGGCCGGGGCCAGGGCCGGGGGCTGGGCTCGGGCCTGGGGGCCGGGGAGCAGACTCCGGCTGTGAGGCTCGGGGAGAGGCCTGCGGGCGTCTCTGGGGGTGGTGGCGGGGTCCCTGTGCCCCGTCTCCCCCGTGGCAGCGGGTTTTGCCAGCAGCCGGTTGGGGCACGGTAGGAGGGATGGCGATAGCCCGGTTCATGCCCCCACCTGGGGACCGGCACCACGGGCTGCCCCCCCGGATCCTGTAGGACCCTGGGCTTCTGGGTTCTCCCTTGTTCAAAGTGCTTTCTTATGTTTCAGAGCAAGAGGCCCTCCTGCCCGGCACCAAGCCAGTGCCCGGTGGCCATGAGTGCAGGAATGGCCGTGTCTGAGGGTGCCAGCGGGGAGATGGAGGCCCTGTGCTCGGAGCTGCTGCTGCCCACGCCGGGTGAGGTGGGAGCCGTGGGAAGCCCTGGGGTGGCCGGTGCTGGCCTGGCCGGGACGCCCCCGCTGACTGCCAGCCAGGACTTGCTGCTGGCAGAGGCGTCAATGCCTGGGGAAGGGGCTCACGCTGAAGGAAGCAACGTGGAAATATTCATCGAGGCTGTGGCTGGGAATGTGACGCTGAGCAACGCAGCCAATGCCACAGGTACGGGGTGCAGGGGGGGCAGCATGGGCCCCTTGGTGCTCAGTGAAAGGAGAGGGAGGTCCAGCCGGGGGCCCTGTCCCCTCTGGGTGGCACCGTGGGCACACCACGGTGCCCTTGTGTCTCCAACCCGGTGTGCATCATGAGTCTGGTGGCACCATTCAGTGCGGACCTGGCGCGAGGTGGGCGTGCGGATGGGGAGGGGGGGCTGTGGGAGCCTCAGGCTGGGTGAGCGAGTCGCTCCGGGCTCTCAGTAGGGAGCAGAGATCTCCGCCCCGGAGACTGCTGCTGCCCCCAGCACACTTCGCAGCTGGGTCCAGTGTGGGGGATCCTGTTGGAAACGGGGCCGAGCCGGCCTCACATCTCTGCATGCCTCAGAGGTGCTGAGGGACAGACCTGGTCACCGTGGTCAGCTGGGTGGTGGTGTCCCCTCTCTTATGGGAGGTGTCCTGGGATACCCCGGGCAGGCGAAGGGCTGCGGTTCTCCAAACGGTCATTTGTGGCAACAGGGGTTGATCCTCTTTGTCCGGAGCTGGAACTGAATCACCAGTCCCAAGCTCTGGGCCGGACAAAAGCCCTTTCTAATGCTCGCCCCTTGCCCTCTGCAGAGGTACTGGTCAAAGTGATGGAGCTGTATTTCTGCGAGAGGTGTGGCCAGAGCTTCCCGGAGGCCTCCCTGCTGTCCCAGCACCAGTGCCTGCTGCTGGCCCCCCCGGGGCACCTGGAGCTCCCTGGGGTGCTGTCGGCTTCCACCAGCGAGGGCCAGAGCAAGCCGGAGGGCTCGGAGCCGCCTGGAGCAGGCACGCAGGAGGGCTCCGCTCCTGAGCGCCTGCTTTGCCCCGTCTGCCCGGAGGCGTTCGCGCAGCCCGGCAAACTCAAGGAGCACTTCAAGACCCACCGCGCCGCACCGGGAGCCCTGCCCTGCCCCGAGAAGGGCTGCCTCTTCGCTGCGGAGGACCGCAAGCAACTGCGCGGCCACCTGCGCCGCCTGCACGGGGCCTCCCCGGTGTCCTGCGCCTGCCGTGCCTGCCCCCTGCTCTTCCCCAGCCGCCCGGCCATGGAGCAGCACCACCGCACCCACTTCCCCTTCCACTGTGGCCACTGCGACTTTGTCACAGCCAATGCCAAGCTCTTCTGGCAGCACAGGAAGGGTCACGCCACGGAGCCACCCGCCAAGATGCCCGCGACAAGCAGCCTCCCCGGCTCGGCCCCCCACGGCCTTGAGCAGTGCTGCATCCTGGGTACGGCTGGGGGGCAGTTGGGGCCTGGGGGTGCTGCAGGGGGCTGGCTGTGTCCGTGCGTCCCAGTTACAGCTGGGAGGAGTGGGGGGTGAGGCTGTGCTGCGGAGGGCTTGGGAGCCCTGCGGCTGGTGGCTCTCTGCAGCTTTCGTTCCTCATTGCAGCACGTTTTGTGCCCATCTCAGCCAGGAGGTTTTCTGCATGTTTTTGGGTGTGGGGGGGTGGCTCCCTCTCACCTGGAGCATGATCATCTCTGTCTTTCTCCACTGAAGCAGCAGCAGAAGAAGGGCAGGAGGAGGCAGGGAATTGCCACCCTGGCTGGGAAGCTGCCGCAACAGATGCCAGGCCAGCAAACCCCACAGGCACCGGGGAGGGCTCCTTGGAGGGGCAGAAAGCGTCAGCTGGAGAAGAAGAGTTGGAGAGCGGTGGGGATGAGTCGCCGGAGGAGGATGGCAAGAGCCCCTGCGAAGGCGAGGCCAAAGAGGGTGGGAAGGCGGCTCCTGAGGAAGGCAGAGTGCCGCGGGCGCAGCACTTCAGAGGTAGGATGTGGGGCACCACCGGGCCGTACCAGGAGCTGCTCGGGCTTTGTCGTATGAACAAGCAGCATGGCCTTGAGACTGGCAGGGAAACATGGCCCGGGCTGGTGGCACGTGGGGTTCCTGTGCCATCCAGCAGCCTCCTGTCTCCTGTTCCCCCCTGCTCTCTGCCCAAGCAGATGTGTCCCTGCTCATCCTGTTGCCTGTCCTCAGCTGCTGCCAGGCTTGGGCAAAAGCGGGCGAAAGTCTGCCTGGCTTTGGGAGCGGGGGCACATGGGCAGGCCTGATGCAGGCTGCACTGGATCAGCTTTGCCAGTGTTGAGCTGGAAAGAGTCCACTGCAGCATGCTGGTGGTTTGGGGTGGGCACAGCCCCTCTGAGTAGATAGTTGCTCTGTGACCGCGTGTATGATAAACCCTCACCCTGGCACAGCTGGATCAGGGAGAGAACATCTGCCTGTGCTCTTCTCTGTCCCTTCCCTGCTGACAGCTCCCCCTCCTCTGCTCTCACAGGTGACGTCGCGGAGGGCTCCGAGTACCTCTACAAAACCCACATGTGCCCCGAATGCAAGCGATGCTTCAAGAAGCGGACGCACCTGGTGGAGCACCTCCACCTGCACTTCCCCGACCCCAGCCTGCAGTGCCCCAACTGCCACAAGTACTTCACCAGCAAAAGCAAGCTGAAAATCCACATGATGCGGGAGACGGGTGAGAAGGCCCACCGCTGCCCGCTCTGCCACTACAGCTCAGTGGAGAAGAACGCCCTGAACCGCCACATGGCCAGCATGCATGAGGACATCTCCAATTTCTACTCCGATGTTTACTCCTGCCCCGTCTGCGAGGAGAAGTTTCGGCTCAGCCAGGCCCTCAAAGAGCACTTGAAGACTCACAAAGCCGAGCCCAAGAGGCTGAGCTGCTTCCAGGGGGGCTGCAGCTACTATGCGGAGGATCGGAAGGAGTTTGTCCATCACCTCAAGGATGCTCATGGCATCAAGGCAGTGGAGTGCAAGTACCATGCCTGCTCGCTGCTCTTTGGCACGGCCGAAGCCATGGAGGCTCACCGAAAAACCCACTACGCCTTCCACTGCCAGCAGTGTGACTTCATCTGCTCCAACAAGCACGTTTTCCGCAAGCACAAGAAGCAGGGGCATCCGGGCAGCGAGCAGCTCCAGTGCAGCTTCTGCCCCTACACCACTTTCAACCCCGTGGAGTTTCACGACCACGTGGGCAAGATGCATGCCAACGAGAAGATCCACAAGTGCACCGAGTGCGCCTTTGCCACCGCGCACAAGAGGGTGCTCATCCGGCACATGCTGCTGCACACCGGTGGGTGTCCTCTGCGGGGTCCTGAGAGCTGAGAGGGGATGGGGAGGGTCCTGTCCCAGCTCCGGGTGGGCAGGGAGGGCTGGATTGGGGCTCCTGGGTCCCATCACTGGCTCTGCCACCCTAGTGTCGCTTGGCTGAAGTCATGGCATGCCCTCATCCCTACTGTTACCCCCAGCTCCTGCTGAGCTGCTTTCCCCGTAGGGGAAGGCAGCCCGTGCTGCCTTATCTGGCTGTCACGCTGAGGGTGTTCCTGTGTTGCCTGCAGGAGAGAAACCTCACAAGTGTGAGCTCTGCGACTTCACGTGCCGGGATGTGAGCTACCTGTCCAAGCACATGCTGACCCACTCCAACGACAAGAACTTCATGTGCACCGAGTGCGGGTACATCACCAAGTGGAAGCACTACCTGAACGTCCACATGCGCAAGCACACTGGCGATCTCCGGTACGACCCTGAGCCCTCGTGGTCTGGCAGCGTAGTCAGGGCTCCCCAGGTCCTGCTCCGGGGGTCTGCTGCTCTGGGCTGTGTTGTGTTTCAGACTCTTGTGCCTTGGGGGTGGCTACAACCTGCTCTGTCTGACACGTAAAAGATGCAGTCCTTGAGCTTGCAGACTGTTGCCAGCATGGTGCTGCAGAAGCAAAGTTATCTTTGGAGTGGCTGTGCTGCAGAAGAGGCATATTGCCACGTCATGCAGCTCTGAGCTCGGGTTCCTGGGCTCTGCTGATGTTTGTGGGTCAAGGCCAGCTTGGGCATGTGCAGGGCTCCACCAAAACGTGTTTTTTACCTCTGTATTATCACCTCCTTCGGGTCTAGCCTGCCTCCCGCAATGCTGGAGGTGCTGCTGGTGTGATGCGTGTGCTGGGGGGTGACGCGGTCGCTGTGTGGGGTACCCAGGGAAGCTGCCCCCCGTCCCCAGGCGGGGGCTGTAAGGCACCAGCGGTGCCAAGGGCTGCAGCAGAGAGGGGCTGCCTGCACAAAGAGCTGCCTGCACAGCAAAGGTCGGATCCGGCAAACCAAACAGCACCCTGTACCCATGTGTGCGGGACGGGGAAGTGGAGCTCGGCGTGACTGACAGGGCTCAGCCTGCCCCAGGTCCTCGTGCTTCCTGACCAGTTCCACTTTCCCCACAGGTACCAATGCAACCAGTGCTCGTACCGGTGCCACCGTGCCGACCAGCTGAGCAGCCACAAGCTGCGGCACCAGGGAAAAAGTCTGATCTGTGAGGTGTGTGGCTTTGCTTGCAAGCGCAAGTACGAGCTGCAGAAGCACGTGCAGGTGAAACACTCGCAGAACTACCAGGTGCCTGTCTTCCAGTGCCAGTACTGCGCCTACCAGACGAAGTACAAGCAGGCGCTGCTGAACCACGAGAACTGCAAGCACACCAAGCAGAAGGAGTTTCGCTGCGCCCTCTGCTCCTACTGCACCTTCAGCAACACCAGCCTCTTCTTCCACAAGCGCAAGATTCACGGCTACGTCCCCGGTGACAAGGACTGGCTGGAAAATTACGCCAGCAAGGAGCTGGAGATCAGCTCGTCCGAGGCGCTCTTGGGCTGCGAGCTCGGCGCAGCCCTGCGTGTGGATGCCAGCTTCCCCCTTGCTGGCAAGGAGCAGTGGGCGAAGGTGAAGCCATCCCAGCTGGAGTCCCAGGGGGAAGGAGGCTACCAGCAAGCATTTGTGGTGGCCCTCCTCGGGTGGGATGTCGCTCCGCCGGAGAGCGGTGGTGAGGTGGAGAAAGGCGTGGGCGAGGGGGAGCAGAGCTGTCCCACCGCTGGTGATGCCCTGGGCGATGGCTGCGTGCAAGGAGATGCTACTGCAGGCTCGACTGAGCTCGCTGCCTCTGGGGATGTGGCGGAGAGCTGCACATTGCACTTGAAGGCACTGAACACCTCGTCTGACCCCCTCCTGAAGCATTTGACTGGAGAATCCTGCATGGTAGAGCCGGAGAGTGTGGAAATGCTGTCCTGCAAGGAGCCTCCCACAGCCTGCGAGATGCTGGGCTCCCGGGATGACCTTGGCTTGGAGGACAATGACAATACACTCGAAGACATCCCGGACTTTGAGGAGGAGGCGGCGGATGTACAGGAGGGTGAGGCAGCGAGGCTGGAGGACAGGGTAGCAACAGGAGACAGCCAGGGAAAAGACTCCCGGAGGCAGGCCACGGGCCAGCTCGAGGGGTTGTGCTCGGACCACCACAAGCTGGTGGCAGACACCGAGGTGAGGGAGACCAGCCAAGCCGAGCTGCCGGAGGCCTGGCTCAGCGTGCTGAAGACGGCTGAGCAGAGCCACCCACCTGTCCCAGAGGATGCGGCCACCTCCAATGATGATGCCAGGGGCGGCTCGGAGTCGCTACTGAAGGCGCTGCGGAAGCAGGACAAGGAGCAGGCGGAGACGTTGGTGCTGGAGGGCAGGGTGCAGATGCTGGTGGTGCAGTCAGAGAGCCAGATCTTTAAGTGTGAGAAGTGCTCGTACATCACGCGGAAGGAGAAGTCCATGTCCCTGCACTCCAAGGCCAGCTGCCAGAGCCGCCGGGCCCCGCTCATGTGCCGCGAGTGCGGTGCCAGCTTTAAGCAGCAAAGGGGGCTCAACACCCATCTCCTCAAGAAGTGCCCGGTCCTCATGAAGAAGAACAAGATCCTCAGACCAGCTGGTCAGGAGCCTGCTGGGTTGTGCCAACCTGCCGACCAGCCTGGTGATAACGGTACAGAAACGACAGAGAGCGAGAGTGGAGGCTCGGAGGAGTCCAGGCATGCCAAGAGCCTCTGGGAAGCTGAACTGGTGCCTGATAAAATGCAGGCAGTAAGCAGTTCCTTGGCCAAGGAACAGACCTTGGGCTGTCCTGCCCCTGAAAAATCCCTGCGGAGTGTGAGCACAGAGGTGGCAGAAGAGCCTCCCCAGCAAGGGGATGGGCCTGAGCCAAGTGGAGCTGCTTGTCCCCCCCAGCCTGGAAAGCCCTCAGAGAAATACCGTCTGGAGGGAGGGAAGCTGCGCTGCAATGCCTGCCCGTTTGTGTGCTCCCGTGTATCCACCATCACCTCCCATGTGGAGGACGGGTGCCGGAGCCTGGAGCGGTTCTGGTGCTCGCTGTGCCCTGAGGCCTTCCGTTCCCAGCGGGCCCTCAAGAGTCACCGTGCTGAGAAGCACATCGTGCGTCCTGAGGAGGGTGGACCCCAAAGCACTGAGCTCCCCAGAGGGGACCGGGCCAGCGGTGAGACGGGCCAGCCCGGGGAGCCCCCCCTGGATGCAGCCCCCCCGAAACCCACCCCGTCCAAGAGAAGGCGTTTCTGCTGCCCGACCTGCCCCTTCACCTGCCACCAGGAACGGGCCATGAAGACACACAAGAAGAGGGGCTGCGTGGCGCTGGGCGAGTTTCGCTGCGCCTCCTGCCCCTTCACCTCCAAGGCGGCCAAAGCCCTGCGGCTGCACCGCAAGCTGCACCGCAAGCACTACAGCAAGCGGCCGCAGCTGCAGTGCCGCCAGTGCGAGTTCATCTGCAAGCAGGCCCGCTGCCTGCGGCAGCACGTCCGCATCAAGCACGAGGGGGTGAAGCCGCACAAGTGCCGCTACTGCGAGTTCAGCACCACGCGGCGCTACCGCCTGGAAGCCCACCAGTCCCTGCACACCGGCGTGGGGCGCGTCGCCTGCGGCATCTGCGGCCAGACCTTCGGCACCAACTCCAAGCTGCGCATCCACCGCCTGCGGGTGCACGAGAAGACGCCCACCCACTTCTGCCCGCTCTGCGACTACAGCAGCTACCTGCAGAACGACATCACCCGCCACGTCAACAGCTGCCACCGCGGCGAGCTCAACTTCGGCTGCTCTCGCTGTGAGGCTCGCTTCAGCTCCGAGACGGCCCTCAAGCAGCACGTCCTGCGGCGGCACGAGGAGAAGGTGTCCCACGGCTGCCCGCGCTGTGGCTTCGTGTGCCGCAGCGAGGCCACGCTCAAGTGCCACGTGCAGAAGCAGCACCCGCACCTGGAGTGCGGCGCCTGCAAGGAGACCTTCGCCTCCCGGGAGGCTCTGGAGGAGCACAAGACGCAGCATTTCAGCCACCGCTGTGAGCTGTGCAGCTTCGCAGCCAAGGAGCGGCAGCAGCTGGTGTGGCATTACGTGGAGAGCCACGAGCCAGCCGCCCCCCAGGACAAACCCCTGCGGTGCCCCTTCTGTGACTTCACCTGCTGCCACCAGCTTGTCTTCGACCAGCACATGAAGGGCCACGGGGGCACCCGCGTGTACAAGTGCTCCGACTGCGAGTACACCACCAAGAACAGGCAGAAGATCACGTGGCACATCCGCATCCACACTGGCGAGAAGCCCTACAAGTGCCACCTCTGCAAATACGCCTGCGCCGACCCCTCGCGTCTCAAGGTGAGAGCCCTGCTTGCGGGTGGGGGATGTATCCTGCTGTATCTACGTGGGCTGGGGGGATCCAGGCACAAGGATCTGGGGAAGAAGAAACTCCCAAGGGGAGGTTTTGTCCTCTGCCTTCTGTGGCTCGTACAGGAATAGGAGGCAAGTGGATAAAACTTGGATGGGTACAGTATGTTTCTTCCCTGCTGTGGCAGATTAAGGGGAAGGGGGATTTGTAACAAAGGCAGAAGGTGTGCAGCTGTCTGAGTTCACTCTTCTCGCTGATATCTCTGGCGTCCTCTGAGTGCAGCCTTGTGCTGCTCGTAGCGGAGTTTGGTGCCTGCTGGCTTGCAGCGTGCTCTGTGCCACCAGCTGGACACGGTGCAGAGAGAGCTCAGCTTCCCTGCACGCAGAGCCAGACCCTGCCCTCATTCCTGCAGGTGATTAGCATCCTCGTGTCCGGTAAAGGGCCTTTCCTAGAACAGGAGGGCCAGGCATGGGGTAATGGAGGGGAAAATGGTCTGGTTTGCTAAAAGAAATATTGACTTTTTTAATGGCCGAGCTGAGCTGGAGCCCTCTGGGGCTGCCTGGGCGGGGCTGTGCAACATGCTCAGCTCAGAGCTAGCTCTGTTGGGCTGGGTTTTAACCTGGACTTCACTCTAAATACCAAGCTGGGGAGAAAAGCCTGCGCCCCTCCACAGGCTGGGCCAGCAAGCTCAGCAGTACAGGGGGGTCTCATCCTGATCTGCTGTGGATGCCCCCGGCCCATAGTCCGCCGGGCAGGCAGACAGCCCTCCTTGCCCTGTGCGGTTTGAGATGTCAGAGCTGTCTTTGAGCCCCTCGCTGGCACCCCGGAGCCCTGCACGTTCCCAGGGCAGGGGACACGGCCTCATCCGGACCCTGCCCTCCTGCCCTGTGCCCAGTACCACATGCGGATCCACAAGGAGGAGCGGAAATACCTCTGCCCCGACTGCGGCTACAAGTGCAAGTGGGTGAACCAGCTCAAGTACCACATGACGAAGCACACGGGTGAGTGCTGCCCACCGGGGACAGGCTGTGGGTCATCAGAGAGGGTGTTGGGGCTATGGGGACCCCAGCTCCGTGCTTCCTTTGCCACCGATGGGCCAGGTGGAGGCAGGGGAGGACCCCCAGCAGCTGGGAGGCAGCATGTTCTCGTGTGTGGGTGGGCTGGGTACGGTGCCCCGGTGTGGGAGGGAAGGTGGGGAGGTGCAGACCCCAGGCACTGCGTGGTGCTTTGGGAATGGGGGGTCTTGGGGTGCCTGCTGACACGATAGGGTATAGTGGGGAGTCTCTGGGAACTGATGCTCTTGTTACAGGGATGGCAAGACCTGTGGGATGGAGGGAACAATCCCCTTGTCCGGGTGCCATCCCCTTCCCTGCCGCCACAGGCCTGAAGCCGTACCGCTGCGACGAGTGCGAGTACTGCACCAACCGGGCGGACGCCCTGCGGGTGCACAAGGAGACACGGCACCGGGAGGCCCGATCCTTCATCTGCGAGCAATGCGGCAAGGCCTTCAAGACCCGCTTCCTCCTCAAGACCCACCTGAAGAAGCACAGCGAGGAGAAGCCCTACGTCTGCAACGCCTGCGGGCGGGCTTTCCGCTGGGCAGCCGGCCTGCGCCACCATTACCTGACCCACACCAACGAGCACCCCTTCTTCTGCCGCTACTGCCCCTACAAGGCCAAGCAGAAGTTCCAGGTCATCAAACACATCCAGCGGCATCACCCTGAGCGCGGGGCCGGCGACCCCAGCCAGGGGGTGGGCAAGGACCCCAGCACGCCCACCGTCCACCTCCATGCCGTGCAGAGGGAGAGCCGGGCAGAGGGGCCCCCCGGGACGGAGCAGGAAGGGGGGTGCTCCACAGAGAAGGACGTCGCTTCGCCGTGAGGCCGAATCCCGACTGCTTTAAGGCACCAGTGGCGCATCTGCTGCGGAGATGTATGTGTGTGTATAGGCATATATGTATATGGGTTGTAAGATACGCGGCTCTATAAAAGGAATCTCTCGGCTCCTTTTCATACTGTTTCTTGGGGCTGTTTGGAGCCCTGTGTGACCAGTGGGCCAGGTGCCCCCAGCCCTACTGCACCCAGCCCAAGCCTGCCTGTCACCAAACAATTTATTAGGTTGTTTACAGAGAAAGGATGCAGCGAGGGTTAGTAGGGGCCGGGGGCAGGGAGGAGCGACTCCTCTCCCAGCTCTGCCCAGCCCTGGGGTTTGGTCAGCTCCGGCCCCGCTCCCCTGGCCACAGGGGACCAGCCCCTGCGGCAGGGCCGGGGTGCTGTGCGCCATCTCTCCTTCTCCTCACGGCCATGCTGTGCCCGTGGGCCCGGGCAGGGTGCACGTAGGGGGTGCAGGGAGCTGCACCACTACAGACCCCATACTTGTGTGTGGGAGTCAGCATCCCAAACCTCGGAAGGGGAGGTCAGCGCCTTTCCCCAACCCTTGGAGGTCACTACGAATGGGGGCACAGTGCAACGACAACACAGGGATGATTCACATGGCTCAACAAGAGGGCGATGCGGTTGGCTGTGTGGCCTCAGCTCCTCCGGGCCCACTCTGTGGTTTCCATCCAGGTCCTGCTCGCCCCACGGGCTCAGTCCTGCTCGGGGCCGGGCAGCTCGGTGATGCGGATGTGGACGAAGAGCGAAGAGGGTGGGATGCTGGTTCCATCCTTGGAGAGGAGATGGATGTGGCGGTAGCCTGCAGTGGGGACAGCGAGGCTCTGGCTGAGGGCTGCCCCCCACCCAGCTGACCCCAGACACCCCTGGGGGGCTGCCCTGTTCCCCCCCCTGGCTCCCCATACACCGGGCAGCAGCCCCTCACCGGGTTTGATGTTGGCAAAGGCTAAGGTGAACTGGCCCACGAAGTCATTCCTGGAGGTCTTGTCGTAATCCTCCACCACGAAGCGGACAAGGGCCAGCTCAGGCACGTGGAGCTGGAACTGGAGCGTTTCATCCCAGCGGGGGTTGAACCCTGGGAAGGGAGAGCGGGTGCTGGGAGGGCGAGGGAGGGCAGGGCTGGGGCCACCTGGGCACAGTGGGGTCCCTGGTACCACCACGGGGCTCACCGTTGTTCTCAATGTACTTGGTCTCCTGGTGTGTCTGGTCTGCGGGGACTCCGTAGATCTCCACGCGCACCAGTGGGTCGATGATGGCTCCGTCCTTGCTGTTGGCCACTTTGGGCAGCTGCTGCCCACTGATCACCTGCGGGAAGGGGCAGGGACCCCGTGAGCCAGGGAGCCACCAAACTGATCTGCTGGAGCACTGCTTGGCCCCACTACAGTGCCCAGCAGTGTCTCCACCCATCTGCGATCGACAGAGCCCCAGGACGCTGTCACAGCTCCCCGGGGTTGCTCCTCGGCCCCGTACCTGGATCGTCAGGGTGATGGGGCCAGGGCCCTCCCGGCTGCTGGGGTCACCAGGGTTGAAGAGAGTCTCCTCATCCCTCATGAAGGGTGGTTTGAGCACATAGCCGCAGCGGCCATTCTGGCTGAAGAGCCCGTCACACAGGTCCATCTCCGTGCCGGCCGTCTGGAAGTTCAGGGCCACTGGGGAAAGGTGGCAGGGAAAGGGTTCAGGGTGGCTTGGAGACACCATGTCCTGCTTGGAGCTGAGAACCAGCCTGTCGCCGTGGCCAGAGAGATGCGGGGGTGCACAGAGGGACAAGGCACTGATGCCCAGGTACTCCCAGGCACCGCAGTGCAGGGCAAGAGCCTTGCAGCCAGACCTGGCTCCAGCTGGAGTTGTAGCTGGCACCGACACAGGTGCTGATGGTGCCATTTGGCACGGGACCCGGCGCATCTCCCCAGCCTGCAGCCCTGACACCCCCCGGCCGTACCGATCTGACACCCCACGTTCCACATCTCCTGGGGGCTGTAGTTGGAGGAGTCGGTCCGCATCCCGCTGGGGTAGATGCGTGTCAGCTGCCAGGCGTTGTGGCGGACAAACTCATTCCCTAGGGGTGGAGTGTGAGGGCCACTCGTGGGGTCATTCCCTGGCCTGCACAGCCACCCACAACATGTGCTGCCCATCCATCCGAACATCCATCCATCCAAACATCCATCCTTTCACCCATCCATCCATCCACCCATCCACCCACCCACCAATTCTCATCCCCGTCCTCTCCCAGGAACCCAGGCGTCCTGCCTCGGTTTCTAAGCCAGTAACCCCCACTCACCCACCAGAGCCAAAACCCAGGGTGCAGCCCCACTGGACCCCCTTTCTCCTGGACAGGGAAGGAAGCCCGCTGCCTGGAGGCTCTAGCCCTACACCTGAGGAAGCCTCCTGCCCCCTCCCCCGTGGCCTGGTCCCCTGGTGCTGCTGGCCCCTCCGTCTCACCTGCGTCCCGGATGAGCTTTCTGGCCTTGGCCTCAGCGAAGGAGGAGACCTCGGAGGGCCGGGAATGGCTGCGGGCCTCCTGGAAGCCCCGGAAGGACACATTCTTGCAGTAGACGACACAGTCGGACAACGCCTGTGCCAGGCTCTCCTTGTCCTTCTGCAAGGCAGAAGCAGGTTGGGTCCCTCCTAGTGGGAGCACTGTCCCCCAGCACTCACCCAGGACAGGGGCTGTAGAGCCCAGGGCAGCCGAGAAGAGCCACGGGGTGCAGGGGGTGGCAGCAGCCCCACCACGGGCAGCCTTCCTGCCAGGAACAGAGCAGGCAGGAGACCCCCAACATGGTGCCACCATAGGGACGCTGTGCAAAGAGAGGGCTGGTGTGGCCAGGGGCAGAAAAGGCTGTCCCCCCTGCCTGGTGATGTCCCTGCAGTCTCTGCCTCTCCTCTCGCCACTGGAGTGTCACCACGGCCCATAGCTGTGCCCAGGAGCTCAGCACTCCTGTCCCGTCCCCAGGCCACCCACCTTCACCCTCCGCCTCTCCTCCTCCACCTCTGCCCCGTTGTCATCGTCGGACACATCGGGCGCCTCGTCCTCCGGCCCGTCCAGCGTGTCCTCCAGCCGCCCAATCTTCTTCCCCTTCAGCAGGATCTTGTGCTTTAGCTCCTGTGGGGTTGGGAATGGAGAGGCAAGCACCTTGGGGTGCCCATCTCCTCCATGGGACTTGCTGTCCCCCAGGACCGCATGCTGCCGAGGGGCACCGCCACCAGCTCCCTTCAGCACCCAGGAGGGGATGGGGTAGGAGGACTCTGCCCTGCTGTCTGACTCTGCACAGCATGGGGAGACAACCTTGGAGACAGCTTTGGGACCCCTGCGAACACGAGGACAGTGTGTCCCCAGGGTCCCCAAGTGCTCTAGCAGAGCGGGACGATGCTGGGACAGGGGTGACCTATCCTCTGGACAGAAAAGTCACCTCCTCACCCCACTCCCAGGCAGGACAGCGATGCCCAGCATGGCCACGCTCTGTCCCTACCTCTGGAGATGGGAGCTGGGTGGGGACGCGCCCGTCGGTGGTGGTGGTGAGGAGCTGTTCCCCCAGGATGGTCTTGAGCTGCTGGGCCAGCACCTCCTGCTGCTCCATGCTGCAGTGGTTCTCCAGGGACAGGATCACTGGGTAGTCCGAGGTCTGGGGAGCAACGTGCACAGCTGGACATCAGCCTCGGTGGGGCTGGGGAGCTCTCACAAGGGCTTTGCCCAGGTGCAGTCAGTGCCAGCAAGGAGCCCATTGTGCACCATTGTGTCCTCCTGAGATCTTCACACCCCTTCAGCATTTCCCCACATCCCATCTCACCTCCGCACCCCACAGCATCCCCCAGGCCCCGTGTCACCCCTGCACACCCAGCAGACCATGCCTGTATGAGCCCCTGTCCCCCGGCACGGCGCAGGGCTGTGAGCCAGACCCCCCAGTGCTGTTCCCCAGGAAGAACACAGCCGCTCTCCTTGCCCACAGTGGGGTCAGATCTGCTGCAGCACCGGGCGTGTGAGCCTCAGCACTGCTCCCCCTCCAGAGACCCATCGCTGCCCCGAACCGCAGCCTCATCCCCCTCCCGCTGAGGGCCACCCACGACAGCCAGCCCCTGGGGAAGGGTGCCCTACCTTGAAGGCGTACTTCCCCAGGGTGCTCACCACCTCCCGGAAGGGGATCTTGGAGGTGAAGGTGTGGCCGTGGTACACCATGGGCTCCCCGTTCGGCCCGTCCCAGCAATCCACCTCCAGGCATCGGCAGCCCCGTTTCAGAGCCCTACGGGTGGTGGTCACCCCTGGGACCCCGCGCCCAGCCAGGGCACCAGGCCCCTGCCCTCCCCTCTGCCTGCGGGTGCCACCCCTGCAGGGACCAGGGGACAGCCACCGAGGGTGGGGATGCTACTGCGTGCAGGGCAGGCAGAGCTGGGCTCAGTATCCCCCTTGCTGAGCACCACGTGGCGTGGCCACAGGGGTGCTGGACCATGGAGGAGGCAAAGGAGCTTCTGGGTTTGCCCCATGGAGCTGCCTGGGGCGCAGTGCTGGGGCCGGAGGGCAGCCGGGAGGGAGCAGCGCCTTTACCTGATGTAGCCCTCGATGCTGCTCTGGCCCCGGATCTGGTCCTCTATCAGGTAGGTGTTGTGGGAGGAGGAGATGAAGTAGTGGCAGAGCGGCTGGCTCATGTCCTGCCACAGCACCCGGTGCCGGGGGTTGAAGATGGAGCCCTCCGGGGAGCAGAGGTACATGAGGAACCCGTCAGCACTCAGCACATGGCGAGCCCGGGCTGCAGGTGGAGGGAGAGGCTCAGCAACAGCCGGGGACCCGGAGGTGACAGGATCGGGACAAACGGGGCTGCTGGTGGTTCCTGCCATCGCTTCCGCCAGAAGCTGGGGTGCAGGGAGAGATACCCCAGGGCAGTAACCTTGGGAAGGTGGGCAGCAGACCCCAAAGCCAGAGCTTGCACCCCATGGCTGGTCAGCCTCCTCCACCAAAAGGGTCCAGGGATTGACAAAGAAAAGGGGAACTGCACCCAGACCACACCACCCCCTGTGCCCGCCTGCAGCAGGAGGGGTCTGGGGGTGCCCCCGCCATGGGGCTGGGGGTCTCAGCCCTCTTCTTCCCTCCATCTTCCCTCCATACAGAGCACAGCCAATGTCCGGGCTGGCTCTCACCTGTCTCCGACGGTTCGTACTTGTCGATGAGCTCCATGGCCAGCTCCTCTGTGTCCTCGTCTTCCAGCTGCTCCTGCCGCAGGAAATCCACCAGCTCCAGCAGCGTCAGCTTCTTCCCATCCTCAGAGAAGTCCTGGAAGAGGCTCAGCACCTCCTCACGCTGCGTGAGGGCCTTGTAGAAGAGCACAAACTCCTCCCCTTCCAGCGTCCCCGACTCTGACTTGTCAGCAGCCTGCAAGGGAGCAGCATTCAGCACCCAGCTGGGGCAAAATGGGGTGTCCTGGCCACCCCATGGGGCTGGAGGGGGTTTGCCCACCCCCAATGGAGGGCACAGAGACTCCATGCCAGTGGCAGTGGTAGGCATTGATCAATGCATGAATGGATGGATGGGTGCATGGGTGGATGGATGGATTGGCAGATGGAAGGCTGGCTGGGTGGACAGGTAGATGGATGGGTGCATGGATGGAGAGATGGACAAACAGGTGGAGGGAGGGAGGGAGGGAGAGAGGAATGGACACATGGACATGTGGCTGACTGGTTGGGTTGATGGATAAATAAACAGCTGGCAGGATGGGTGAGTGGACAGATATGCAGCTGGGTGGACAATGGGCGGGAGGAACAGCTGCCTTGGCTGGTTGGTTGACAGATAAATGAACAAATGGATGTCTGGGTAAGCAGGTAGTTGGGTAAACAAATAAATGGATGGATGCATGCATGCATGCATGCATGTATGAATCAATGGATGGACAGAAGGATGGGCAGAGGAAAGTGAGCACATCCTTCTGCAGGGAGGTGTTGTGCAACTTGTTCCAGCCGCTCCAGCCCCTCTCCAGCCTCTCCAGGCCCTCAGGTGTGGTGCTTACCTGGAAGAGCCGCAGGGCATGATCCTCGTTCATGTCCACATTCATCATCTTGAGAAGACGCTGCACCTCCTTGAAGTTCATGCGCCCATCCTTATTCTTGTCGGCTTTCTGAAACCAGTCACGAATCCACGTGCGAGAAACCAGGGCAGGTGTTAAGGGAAAGGACCTTGGCTAAGAGAGATGGAGCTGGGGAGCATCAGAGGGCCGCTTCCTTTTTCTGTGGGCTTTCTCTGCCCTAACGCAGATGGTGAGACCCAAAAGAGCTAAGCATACGCTGGGGCAAGGCAGGAGATGGGGAAAGACTGGATGTGGAGGTCAGAGTGGTGCCCGCAGGAAGGATATTGGTCTATCTTCTCCCTTTGGTCCATGCTGGTGGCCACATCAATGAGCTGGCGCAGGCCCTGGACCCAGCACTGCGCCTCCTCTGCCGAGCCAGCAATGAGGTCCAGGTTGCCCCGTCGGCCATAGAAGACAATGGTGAAGCAGCGCTCGGGGGGGAACTCGTCGGCCAAGCTCTGCAGCACCTCCGACTGGTGCCCTTCCCGCACCGTCTCCACATCGCTGATGGAGACTGTGGCAGAAGGAGGGGAGGCCTGTCTACGTGGGACAAGGACTGCAGGGCAGAGAGCACTGTCCACAGACATCTGTCCTTCCAGCCATCCCTCCTTCCACTCATCCATCTATCCATCGACTCATGGAGATATCCATTCATCCATTGAGCTATCCATCCATCTATTGAGCTATCCACCTATTATTCATCCATCCACCCATCATCCATTCACCTACTCATGGAGCTACTTAGCCATCCATCCACCCACCCATGGAGCTATCCATCCATTGTCCATCCCCCTACCTATGGAGCTACTTATCCGTCCCTCCATCCATCCATCCATCCATCCATTGAACTACTCATCCATCCACACCACTGTCTACCCACCCCTCCACTGGCTTGCTTCATGGAGAAGTGTGGGTGAGAAGAGCCTACAGAAGCACACAGAGCCTCTCTTGGATGTCCCAGTACCCTTTGCAAGCATGGCTCAAAGAATCTCCATACATTCACATCCCTGTTCACTCTGAAACCTATCAATGGCCCCACGGACAACACACAGCAGCCAGTACTCACAGGCAGACTCAATTTTGCCCGTCCTCTTGGACTGGTACCAGATGGTCATGCAGTCATCCTGCAGCTTGAAGTAACGTTGCTTCTTCCAGCTCTTGGACTTGACTTTGCGCATCAGCATCCCTTGCTGCATCTGCTCCAACGTGTCTGTGAGCTGGATGCCTGGGGGCAGTGCCGGCTGCATTACTGAGGGTGGGGGTATCCAGGCACCGTGGTACCTTGGTCCCGCCCGCCCCTGGGGCCCCGTGTGGTCCCTCAGTTTGGGGATAGAGGAGGGCCGGACCCCAAACCCACCGCTTCGGCACAAGAGGGGCACAAGGTAATTCCTCATCGACCCTTCCCACCCACCCTCGGCGCTACCAAGTCCAAATCGCGATGGCCACGGTGGGGTAGGGATGCTCCCAAGTACGGCAAGGCGAGCTCAACCCACGGGCCAGATTTGCCCTGGTGTAAATCCGGATGGCCCGGTGCCCTGCCCCCCGCCTCCCCCCGCCAGGGCACTCACGGGCGTTGCACAGCAGCGATGCCATGGCTGTGCCTCCTCCGCTGGCGGCTGCTGGGGAGGGAAGAGAGAGGGCGGCTGGGGGGAGTGGGGCTGGACCCCCCCCACCCCGTGCCCGGGTCCCTCCGGGTGGGCTCCGGTCGTGCCCACACTTGTGCGAGGTGCGTGTGCCCCTGCCCGTCTGAGAGCACACCTGCGCCCGTCTTCTGCTGGGTCACTGCTTTCCTTAAGTGTCGAGTTCACCCCGCCATGCTCATGAAATATTAATTTGCGTTACCGGGAAGCCGGAGCTTGAAAGGTGTCCGAGCAAAACAGAGGAATTTGTGAGAGTGGCCACCCAGCAGCCCAGCGGGTACCGGAGCCCTGGTGCTCCCAGGTCACTGCTCCCAGGGCAGAGGCAGCCCTGGGAGCCAGAAAAAAATACCCTGGGGGTGCCCGGGAGAGCCAAGAACAAGCCCCCTCTGTGTGGGAAATGGCCCCCAATCATGGGGGGCAACTTCAGAAGTAGGGGAGAGCCTTACCTGCAGTAAGAGCAAGGAAGGGGGCACAGAGCAGGACCCTCAGCTCCCCCAGCCCCTTCTCCCCGGGGAACACCAGCACCCCGGGGCCGCGACCACACCGGCAGCTGTACGGGGAGCGCACTGCGATGAGTGGGACTATAAATACAACTGGACTGACAATAAGGCTTTGATTAGGCTGTTAAGGCTTTAATTAGACTGACAAATCGCTGGATGTGGCTGTCACCCGTGTGCTGGAGCCAGGGCCCCGAGGAGCGGATGCCGCAGCCACTGGGCTAGGATTTGGGTGCAGGAGGGGACCCGGGTGTCCCTGGGGGGCGAAGGGCTCTGTGCCGGGGTGGCAGCCGTGCCCCAGGCCCCTGACTCAGCACAGGCCCCAGCGGTGCGGGGCTGGGAATAGCCGGTGCCGTCAGCATGCAGGCAGCTGCCAAGCCCAGCTGCCAGGCCCTGGCGGGCTCCGGAGCTGGACTGTGGCCGTCCCCTGCTCGGTGTGGTGACGGGCAGGGCAGATCCCCAGCACAGTGCTGGCCAGGGCTGTGGCCCCACTCCTGGGGGACACACCAGGCGCGGGGCTGGCAGTGGCCATTTGGCTGTCCCCAGGGCAAATGGGGACCACTGCTCCACACTCTTGGGGATCTCACACGTTGCTGGAGACAGGGAGCGGCTGGGGTGCCACCCCAGCTGCCTCCCAGCAGTGCCCAGTGCCAGGGAAGTGCATTCCCAGCTCTTCTTTCATGGCTCAGACCGCAAGGACTCGCCGCAGTGCCAGCACCCTCCCGCATCTGATGTGCTGGGGGGGCACCGATCCACCAGCCCACGGCTCAGGGTGCCCACACCCCCAAACAGGAGGATGGCACCACCGCTCCTCTCAGACCCTGCAGAGTGGCTGCCCTGATGCCTGCTGGCTTGCACAGCCACGGGAGCGCCCCGTGTGTCCCCCCAGCACGCTCCCAGCTCCCCTGCACCCCTCGGCCCGCAGAGAACCAGTGAGGGGGGGACACAGCCCCTGTCACCCATCTGCCTGCACACTCCAGACTCCTGGCAGCACCCAGCCCAGCACGGCTGCTTTGCAGGGTCACGGTGCCAGGTGCCCACCTGCCCCTGGTGATGCAGGCGAAGGGGGTGAAGATGGGGATGGTTTCGGGAAGCCAGTGTGGAGAGAGAGGCACCAAGGCTGGAGGAGCGGGGAGAGACGCTGGCCTGGGACAGAGATGGGCTTGGTGCTGGCAGTGGGTCTGTTCTCTGCACCCTGCCACGCATCTGTGCCAGGAGGCACCGTGCAAGGGAGCTGCCGGCAGTCCCCCAGGCCCACAACCACACGGAGATTTTGGAGCTAAACAGGTCTCCCCCAGTGCCAGCCCTTCCAGGCTCCCAGCATGGCCCAAGCATAGCCAGCCCTGCCCCAGCTGCGGAGCGATGCCTTCCCTGCACCGGCAGCGGAGAAGAGACAACTCCTCCCAGCGCAGGGAAGATCCCGTGAGCGAGGACACACGGACACGGCTGTTCGGTTCTCCCCGGTGCGATGCCCCGAGCCCGGTCGCACACAGCCCCCCTCGCCCGGCTCCGAGTTGTGCTCTCGAGGGGAGAAGGACGGGAGCCAGGGGCTGGAGAAACCCAACCCGAGAGCTCCCCGCAGGGCTGCTCCCTCCTGCCGGGGACAGCCCCAGCTCCCCCGGCACACGCTGAGCCACCGCCGCTGCTCTCCTGGAGGTGACAGTCCCCAGGCAGAGCCGGAGGGCTGTCAGCGCTGCCCAGCCACTCCAGTGCCGAGTCCCCTCGGCAGAATTCAATGGCACCGCGGGGGTGGGCGCGCTGCAGCCCCCCGGGCACCCCCCCACCACCCTCCCGCTGTCCCGGCGCTCACAGCCTGCCCGTGCCCCCGGGCTCCGCTCAGCCCCGCTGCCCCACGCAGCCTTCCACCCGGCCCGGGACTCGCTGCAGCGCCCGGGGACGGAGCCTGACCCAGAGGGGTCGGGGGAGCGGGGGGGTGCGGGATTCGGGGGGGCAAGTGACAACTTAAAGCTGAAGAAACAAAACCGCCAGCGCCTCTCTCCCCGACCCCACGCCGCCCGCGCAGCCACCCGACCCCGGGGGCTCCCAGCCCGCCCCGCCCGGTTC
>Ga0065711_1036673_pt1 | contig 20722 bp, 11 predicted proteins | sample Hoacrofraction12_FD_59098 | JGI IMG/M metagenome (GOLD analysis project Ga0065711, IMG submission 59098) | Hoatzin crop microbial communities from Cojedes, Venezuela - Epithelial fraction 12 v2 (version 2) | ecosystem: Host-associated > Birds > Digestive system > Esophagus > Crop | place...
GGGGTGTTTGTTTTGGTGTTTGGTTTTTTTTTGTTTGTTTTTTTTTTTTTAATAAAACTCCTTATTTTTTATGTTTAATTGCTTTTGAATAGAACCAAGAAGTGCAGAAGCCAGAGACAGTACAACACAACTCTAGTTTTCCCCTTGGCCTTCTGACCATAACTGAAATTGGAAAGTACCAGAAGCACAGTTGGGATTTGCTTAGTACACATTTGTAATCCCTTTACAAAATTACTTTTTTTTTTCCCCTCGTGAGAATCAGGTAAACACACGTACTTCTAGGAGATTCAGCTTATGTGAATGCTCAAATATTATCACCCATGCTAGTGAACATTCATCACTTCTTCTACAATATCTTACTAATGCAACTAGTATAAAATGTCTCAACTACAACTGAACTCCATTGTTGGGCTCAGTCTTGTCACTGTGATTTCTTCTTTTACCTGCTCAGTTAAGCCAAGACAGAAAAGTAATTAACCAGTCCTTTTATTCACATAAAGCATCTGAATGTATGCTATAAACTGATACCATTCTTATCTCTAATATTCATAACTATTCAGCTCAAACTTGTGCTAATTAAGACACTGTGTAATGAGATATTATTGTTTACGTTGTAAGTTTAAAATCATGACTGTAAAAGAGTTATTAACCTCATAATAGCTTGGAAATATCTCCCTGGCAGCTGTTCTAAAATATCTTTTCTGTCTTGAATATTCAGTATACTGTCCTCTTTACACTCTTTCTGTATAATAAATGCATTAAAACATGTTAATTCACCCTCTTTCAACCACTGAGCTAGAGGGTAATTAATTTAATATGTCAACTTTATAGCTGAGAATACATTGCTAACAATACGGACACATCTACAGTGGCACATCTGTACAAACCAAAGGTTGATCCTCACAGGATAATCAAAAAATTAGCAGCGCAAACAGTTTAATGCACAAGCAAAGCTTTCAAGACACAACCCACCTAACTGACAAATATAATTTGTGACAAATATAGTGGGGAATATGTTCAACCTAATAAGCCTTGTTGAAATAGCAGAGTTTAACAGCCCAGACAGAATGCCCAACAAATATAACTATACAGCTTCCACTCTTGACCTGGTAACTGTACCATGCCTGTGAAATCACTGGCTCAGGACTTACTAACTGACATGCCTGTATCGTGCTTTAATCTACAATGTAGATGAGCTCATATTCCCTTTTATTTCAGCATGCCAAGACCAGGAGGAATGACTTTTCACTTTAAACCATATCCATACATCTTCTTCCTGGAGGAACAGGAGTGTAGCACTTACCATCTCATTTGCCAGGGAGAAAAAAAAAAATGAACATCTAGTATGGGTTTTTAGCTTTTGACAGCTTCTAAATTCAGATTAGACACAGGATTTATAACTTAGGTCTATCCGCAGTTCTCCACCACTTACTAACAGAATAACTTACAGAGGCAAAGAAGCTCAGAAGAGATCACCACAAAAATTCAACTTACGTTCACTACAGCACTGCATGGGTTTAATTCTATATTTTAAAAAGAAGAACAAGGATATTCACCTGGATACACTTCATTTTCAACCTTCCATTTTTCATCTTGCATGCTACACAAATACTGAGATGTTGTTCTTGGGAAGCGATGGTAGGCAAGACGTGAATACTTTTCTCGAATGAGAAGAGCTTTCACCAGGCTCTTGGCAGCTTTTTCATAATCATCAACTGTAACCTGAAATGAACGCCTGGATAAATACTCACAAAAATAAAACAGCAGTTATAGCAGCAAACTGAATCCATGCTGGTAACAAGGCAAATGAAATTCCAGAAATGCAAGTGTATGTGGAGTGACCATAAGAATCTTACTCAAGGTCTCAGTGACAGAAGCAGAGTCCAAATACAATGTGCAAAACACACAATTTGTTTTTCTCCTGCCATATATTACCCAATTATTTAATGCTTGACTATGTTTTTATCTATTCAATTTATTTTTTATGATAAAATGTATCAAATGACCTGACCTGGATTTTAACTGTTATACAAATCAATGCATTCACAAAGCAATTTACAGTTTGTTGCAAGGACCCATAACATACTGGCATTTCACACTATATATAGAGTAGCTGCTTGTGGTTTGGGATTTTTCCCCCCCTAGATACAGAACAGGGGAAAAAAAAAAATTGTTTCTTACCCCTGCACAGTAGTCCCCACTAATTGAAACTCTCTGAAACTCTGGTACATCATATGGCACTTGGATTGGCAGAAAAGCACTCGGAAGAACTGGCGTTGCAGGAGACAGAACAGGATTTGCTGATGGTGCTTTCCATTCCTGAGATGGAATTTGTAATGACAAAGACTGGGATCGAATCATCTTGAAACTTTTCTTCCTACGAATTCATGGTATAAAGCATAAAATAAGCCATAGTATAAAACATTAAATACATTGGAAAACTGTTTACAGCAAAGACATCACCCCCTAAGAAATTCTATGAATGAAATCTCTCATACCACAGGAAAAATGCTGGTCACAAAATATTTGTGCTTTTAGCTTTTTTTCTATTAACATTTCACATGATATATGCTACACACAATTGTACTTACCCTCCACACAAATACAATATGCCATAATTTATTTACAATTGCTGTAAGATGCCCTAAGGTTTGTTTTGTTTCACTTCCTACAAATTCAATTTCAGCAAGTCACTGTATAGAAGGAAAATGCAATCACTGTGCTTACTTTAGCAGGAGTTGCTTCTTAGAGACTGGTAACATCAGAATTCATGAAGCATCAGACAGATACAAGTGAATGTTACATACAGGAAGTTGTTGTAAGTTATCATGCTATTACACACACTTTTCATTCTTCCCAAAACTTGCAGGATTTTAAAACTCATCTAATCGTCGGACAAGACTACACATCAAAATTTCATATATAGTCATTCAGTTAAACTTGTAAGAAAAAGGATGAGCAGATGGTTATTCCTTAGGTAGTGTTTGACGAGACTTCAACAAAAGGCTAATGCTGGTTATCAAAGTCAATTCCTCCACTCGGGACACTAAATGGCTAACACCCATAGATTTAAAAACTTTTGCCTTTTCTCAGCAAAACTGTGATAGATGTGTACTTTAGCCAAACCAACTGAAAAAGAATGCTGTGTTTTTCAGTGAAGTAATTGTAATACCTCAAGTCAAGTTTTGCAATATCTCTAAAGATTCAATCAGTTTTCCTTACTCAGTTTAAATGTATTTAAATATGTTTTAAATATTCATACAATAAAAAAAATATAATGTTATAAACTAACTTCGCTATCCCTTTCTTTTGTACTATGGAAATACTCCCTCATTTTATAAACTATATGGCAAAACCTTAAAATGTTAGTAAGAACCACTAACAAAGAAAAAGGAATATTGGAATACTCTCTGGAAGTTGTATATTACTTCTGTGACATTCTGAAGAATAAGAACATGCAGTGCTGGTACGATTAATACCCTATGACCAAATTCCATCCTCTTAAGTACTTGTAGCCACCTTTTTAATCAGTATGAAATTCTTGAAAGGCAGTGTTGGATCAACTGCAACTGAAAACAACAGAAGTTTTACTTGTGTAACTGTCCTTGAAGTACACTTCAGTCCTGTAGGACAGGGATGAATACTTGCTCTGTTCCCACACGTAAACAACACACATATAATATCCCACTTCCCACAGTTAAACTTGTGCAAAACTTGAGGTACAGTCTGACAGAACATATTTCTATAATACAGTTTCCCAAATTATAAGTGAAACTTTTTAGTTCAGGAGGACAGACATACCAAATAGTTGTTTGAATGAAAACATCTAGTTTCTCCTTCTGTGCTTGCTTATGTCTATAAACATACCAACTGGGAAATCCACTTCCACAATTCAAACCCAAATGTCTCAGCCTGTATCAGTGTGTCATATCTTAACTAAATTGACTCTTCTCCATTCTGTTCCAGGAATATGATGCCAAGCGTTGCCTAATTGATTGTCCACAGCTAACCAGGTACATGTGTTTAGCTATTACTTTCAAAGGCTTCCTTGCTTGTCTGCTTTTTCAGAGTCTGTACACATCCAAGCCATTTGGTGTCAGACTGCTGCTGACCTCACGTGACTCTAAAAAATAGTCCAGCCAGTCTACTGAAGTTAAGATACTGGAACAGTCTGACATCAGAGTAAGGCTACTTCTCTCACAGAAGAAAATCATAAACCAAAACAAGTCTGGCTTCATTAGATTCACGGGTAAACCAAAGGTGTACTGTATTTTTTTTTCTGAAAACGCAAAATGTGCATTTTTATGACTGACAGTGATTAGATTTTATCTCTGTGAGTTAAGGAAAGCTATGAATAACCTCATTATACCAATACCACTTTTCACCTTCGCCCTTGATGTTAAATGTCATCTCTTTGCTTTCACCTATTTTTATAGAGACTAAAAGAAGCATCATACCACTGTCATTTTCTCTGTGTTAAAAATTCTATTTCTCTGAATGAAACTAGAATAAGGGGGGGATAAGTGTTGCTTTTTCTGACTCTACATTAAAGATTCTTAGGGTTGTGTTCACTTCTGCCCAGCTATGCTGTCTGTTAAACTTGCATAGGCAATATCTATTCTATTGCTGGAAATGCCACTGAGACCATCTCACCAATCCAAGCTCCCTAGGGCCCATCCCCACACCTTCTGCACAGCACTGAAGGACATCACACAGGTGCCCTTAGTACCTGCCGTTGACCTTTACCCTAAAGTAAGAAGAGGCAGAATGTTATTTGCCAGATATTTCAATATTAACTCAAACTCATTTAAAAAAATATTTTCCACTAAGAAAGCAACTACTTAACAAACCTTTTAGCTGTTTCCACAGACTGTTGTTCTGCCAGTTCCTTCTGCAGTTCCCTTTCCTTAGCCTCTTTCTGACCAATAGGGCAGTCTTCAGGCACGGTGAATAGTGACAAGGCATCTTTGCTGTCTTCTTCTCGAAGAACTTTAGCAAATACCTTCTCTGCTAGAAGTCGCACATGTTCATCAACCTCAGAGATGTTGAGCTTTGGAAACTGCCTGGGCATCTCAGCTAATAAGGAAGACAGTTGATAAAGTTACAACTACAAGAAGAATAAAGATATCTGAGAGACTTTTTTTTCATGGTCCATCTATCAAAATTAAAAGCTTAGCACAAAAGCATAATAAAGTAGAACAGCTACACAGAATTTAAACTAGTATGCAGTACAGAAGAACAACAGTTATCCACTGAGCATCTTTACTTGTGGAGCCATGCCAACTTGTGGATCAGGAGCTTCTTCGTATACTCATGAAAATTCTTAAGATATGTACATACAGATTTTCCAGTAGATTCCACTTACTTGCATAATCAGATAGACTATTATTTGCGATATACTGTATACTTAGCTGTATGTACTTGCATTGAACTTAGAAATCGCATTCACTCAGTTGCCTGCCTTCTTCCCTGCTCAGTGACTTAAAATCAATTTTAGATCCACATGCAAATTAGAAAAGAAGGTTGCACATTTCTACCTCACCCCACCATTTCCACAAGTAACAAAGTCAGGGAGCTGATGTGAAGTAAAAGGGTTACACAACAGGAGCAAATATGGTGTAGTTAACACGGTGACCTTTTTTTTCCATTTGTTTTCAGTAGTTCATATCCTGCTTTTGAGTTGTATGCAGGAAGCAGATAGAATATGGACTTCAGTTTCTACTTGGCATTCAAATATTATTTTTTCTAAAAATGTTTTATATCTTAAATTTTTATTAAGTAGCCTTTCATCGTAAAATATTTCCATGTTGTTATAGCAGCAGTACTAAAAATACCATCTTTACTGTTGCTTCTGTAGTTTCATGGCTTTATTTACATTTCATTCTCATACAATCCAAAACATGTATTTTGACATATCTGGTAGCGTTCTGTAGGGGAAAAAAATACAGTGCTTGTAAGGTACTGACCAGCATTATTTGTTATGTACTATAAAGCTTTTTGAATGCCTTCAGTGTGATGGCATTTGTAACAAATAAGATTAAATTCTTATTTACATAAGTTAAAAACAGCAATGAACGTATCACAACCAAGCACTGCCAGAATGTGAAGTCTAGGTTCAAAACTGGAATTTCAGAATCCTTTTTGGCTACAAAAATGCAAACATATTTCATAAGAGGGTATTAATTTCAGTAACAACGTATGCTGAAAGTCAGCATGAAGCACGGCAGTGTTTAATCACTCCAGGCATAACTTATCGGGGCCCCCATTACAGTATTTCTGTAGACATGCTGCAAGTTTCACATACTGATATGTGATCCTTTTGATATGTGATCCTGTTTCCAGCATGAAAGATTCTAATTAATGCCCACCTGTTTTCACAGTTGCTTTGAAAACACTTTTGCTTTTATTCTATAAGCAAATATAGTACAAAAAGGAGACAATTGCCGTAACATGACAATTTAGCAATCACCTACATTATTTTGCATTTTCATTTTGTAGGAACTAATTCACATCCCAGTGGAAAAAATGTCACTGGTTTTAAAGAACTGTGGATCTGACTCTATGCAGTTTTTCTGCCTGGGAAGTATGCATTTTGCAATTAGTATTAAGACTTCATAAAATCACTACATTAAAAGTACATCAGAAACATAAAAACACCTACAAAGTTTTTTATTATCAAAACTACATAAGAAATATAAAAATACATACACATTTAGCTGAATGATTCAATGACAATGCACTACGATGTCTTAGAAGCATCCAAACTTAGATTCGGTTTCTCAATTTCAAACCTCAATGAAGTCATGGGAGTCTTTCCACTGACCGCAATGAAGACAGTTGTCAGCAACAGTAACTGCCATACATACAGTTGCCAGCAACAAGGGCCTTTTGGATCACTCCAGCCAGGAGAAAACAGTCTTTATAGTTACTCGATTACAGTGAGTGCTAGCCGTAATAGCAAAATGTGGAATAGCAATCTTTCTTCTGCTGCTAAATCAGCAATTAAAATATTTTCAGTACTAGCTGACTAGGACAGGAAAAATCAATTAGTTGTATGTTTATTATTCCCCAAGAATTTTTTTAGTACAAATGGAATTTTCTTAGAGAATCGTGATCAGAAACAGAAATGCAGTAGGAAATACATTGCATGAGAAACCATGCTGTATTTAAATCATTACAATAAGATAGTTTAGACTCCGAATGTATAGATACAAGTACAATCCTCTACTGAGGCCAAAGCTTTTTTTTCTCTTACAGAACCTCATCTCACGTTCTCTGCTCGAGCAAAGGAGAGACGAAGGCACAAAACATTTTGAAAGGTAAGTTCACCCATGTCACTGCTAGCTTATGTCACTGAAATTGGTTTAATAAACCTAAAATAACTGTGAGGCACCTCATGCAATACTCATGCAAGCTGTGCCATCCTGAACTGTAAAAGGGATGAGGATCTCGTATCCAGTATCCTTCTACAGAAGTGCCATCCTTTACCCAAGGTGAGTGACTGGGAGAGCAACAACTAGACATCTTAATGTGATGGGGAGGCAGTATGAATGCCATCCAGCAACAGCAAATGCTCTTTTCCCAAATATCTCTCACAGAAAGGCTGCTTTGGTTGCTCTTTAGTTGTGCACCTTTGTGGAAGCAAAGAAAGCAATTTCTCCTGACGCTGCATTAAAAAATGATGGAATAATTATTCAAAAAGCAATTACTGATCAGGAACTTAATAGACTTGAGTATGTAAGGAGCGCACGCCATGAAGACAACAACGGCCTCGGCAGCCCCACGAGGAGCAGCCGGCAGCGCGGGCAGCCGCACCCCGCCGCCGCGAGCAGGTGGGGCAGGGCCGAGCGCTGGGCGCTGATGCCGCAGGAGGCCCCGACACCGACACCCAGGGCTCGTTCCCGCCGGGGCGGCGACCAAGGTCACCACCAACCCGGGGGAGTCCAGCACGGTGCTGCCTCCCGCCTCGGGACTTACCTAGCGCCCCGGGGAAAGCCATGCTGGGCACGGCCGGGCCCCGCCACTGGCGCTCCCGCCGGCTGGAAAGACTCTGTCAGAAGCCACCGGCGGCGGAGGGAGGAGCTGCTCCCGCCAGATGCCGCCGCTCCTCTCTGCCGCATTCACCCGCCGGCCGGCCACCCCAGTACCGCAGTGCCGCGCCGCCCCTTCCCCGGCCCTTTATGGCCGCCACGGCCCCCGAGCGGAGGAGGCTGCTCGCCGCGCCCTCCGCCCCGCCAGGGCGGCCAACTGCCTCCCGGACAGCAGCATCGCGGCCCGGGGCGGCTCCGCAGCAGGTGGGGCCGGCGAAAGGAGGGTGCTGAGACGGGGGGTGGGGGGCGCTGGGCGCAGCCTCTTGCCAGGCGAGGCGCCGGCTATAGGGCCGACCTCCGCCTCCCTCCCGCGCGGATCTGGCGGGGGAGGAGAGCTGCTCCGCCCAGCCCTGGGGCGGGGGGCCGTTAACGGTCACCCTGAGGGGGCGGGGAGAGGAGGGGCGCGCGACCTCTCCGTACCTCTCTGAGGAGATTCGCGCTCGGGGCGGCAGAAGGGAAGGGGTTGTTCCTTTCGGGAGCAGGCAGCCGCTTCGGGAACGTCCAGCACCTGCAGCGACGGGAGTGGTGGGGGTAGAGACGGTGCCTGCCTTGTGGGGCTGCGGCCTCAGTGGGAGCCGGAGGATCCGAGGGAAGCCTTCCTGCCCAGCTTCGCGGCGGCCCCTTCCCCTTCGGAGGCTTCGACACAGAAGTCGCGCTGTCACATGTCTCCTCGCCGTCGTGGGAGGGAGCTACCCGGGGCGCGCCGCCCCGGCCCGGCCCCGGCCCACCTCGGCCCGCCTCAGCTCGCCTCAGCTGGGGGGTGGCCGGTGCGGGACGCGCCGTGAGTGCCGCTTTTGCAATCGCTTATTTCAAAACTCCTTCTCAAAAAGCGCTTTAGTGTAGAAAACTTTAATTCGAGACCAGAACGTCGTGAGGCTGATGCAAAGATGACACCGCATAAGTAAGTCTGCTGACGATGTATCCCTATCAGAAGTGTTTTCAACAATGTCTGTCCCTCAGTATAGCAACACGGTTCAGGTGCTCGGTATATATTTAGAAATAAAATAAACTTAGAAGGTAAAGACCCCGATACAAATAACTGAAGGTCAAAACAAGCATGAGTCAGCAGGAATGAAGATCTTAATATGTAAAATAATTTGACCTTATTCTGAGAGATTTGGGCCCTGAAGCTGAAAGGTTTAGGGACGTTTAGGGTAAGTTTGGGTTAAAATACTTGGAGTCTAATCTGAAGACATTTAAATATAAAAATATCTTTACAGTGCAGGGAAGCGCTGGGAATGTAGCGACTGAAGAACAAGGTCCTTTGTGTAAAAAGACAAGCAGGGTAAAGGTAGATCTCCCAAAACATGTAAGAGATCAGGTAGTTCTGTGAGAAGTGTGCTGTCCCTTATGTTGTCTGAACTTGGTAAACGAAGAAATGCTCCATTCATAACTTTGGATGTTTTTGACTTCAGAAATTCCTTTTCTTCACACAGCTGGTGAAGTAATGGAAGTGAAAAGGAAGTAAGTGACCATACAAAGTTTGAGGTGCAAAGAAGAGTTACAAAAGTTTGCAAATTCTGAGTTGCAAAGACCAGATATTTTGACTCTTGTATTAGTATCAACACAGTCACCTTCACATGCTTGTAAAGAAGCTAAGAATTAGGGCCACGGCTGTTGTATGAGATGTGCCAATCCAAAGCATTTGAAAATGAGTCAGCCATCCAAAATCATAAAAAACCAATTGATTTTAAAATAATAATAATACTAAAAAAAATAGACATTGTTTCTTAGCTTGGAAGAAAGGCTTGTGCTGCATGTGCATGTTTCCCCCACATTAACTCTGAATGTCTTCATCAGCTGCTGCCAGGCTACACCCAGACAAGCCATCTGCCGCCCAGGAAACTACATATTGTAAGTGTCTGTGAGTCTGACTCACGGTTGCCCAGCCCACATGATATATGAGTAAAGGACACCTATTGCTGCTGGCTATCCAGTACACCCGTTGATTGCTGATCTGTTAGTTCAGCTTGCTTTCTCCTGTTCCCCATGTCCATCTCCCAACCACCTGCCTGAACTTGCCCAAAATTGCCTGCCTTCCCATCACAGAGTTTGCCTGGCAGTTTGGGCTCCTTAGTGGCTCTCTAATCATAGTTGTGCGCTGCCTGCTGCATTCAGGTATCCCATGGCTTCTTGGATTCCTCTTCTCAGATTCGCAAATGGATATTGCCTCCACACTTGATTGAATCTGTCTTCTGACTATGGGACACAAGAGCCTGAAAGAGTTCCTTTTTGTACTATTGCTGGCTTTCTACCAACCACAATGAAAAAATAATGGTCTCAAAGATAACAGTTTTTAGAGTTTTCTTTCATGGAAACAGGCAGCTTTGTATGCCCCAAATAAAGAAAACGTTGCAGTGTGAGTTCACATTTTATGAAGGCTGGAGAATTCACACAGAATTCTTAAAACGCCTTAACAAAGAAAAAGCTTCTATGAGCACTGAAGTACAAATCCATAAGGACATAGGACACTTGCTCCAGGTGACCATGACTATGAGCTTTTCTTTTGTAACAAGCTGGAAACCGTTAAAGGCAACCTGAGATCATACTTAGGAAATGCATCTATAGTAATTGAAGCATTAAGAATATACTATTGCAAGGTCTGTAATAACATCAGGATGGATTGTAAGTTTAGGGCAATGGTAATAAATTAACAAGAAAACACTTCAAGTCCTGTCACATTTTGCAGAAGCCATTACTGATCAGTTATTATACAAACTGTGTTCAGAACATGTATTTGACTAGCAGGTCCAGTTTCACGTCCCATCTCCACTCTCATAGTGATCAGTTCTCATGTATCTTTGGGAAATGATTAGTAACACTAAGCTGACAACAATGAAATAACATATTTTCAAAAGTAGGTGATGTTGTACACTTCCATTAGCACCTGCAAAACATAAAGCGTTAAACTTTGCATCCAGACTTGGAACATCCCAGTGATGTCAGTCAACACCTTGTTAAACACTTGCCATGTGGCCTATGAAGGAGTCTTTCTGCCAGTCCATTTTGTGGGTAGATTATACTTCTATACACCATATTGAAAGTAGTGCAAGTGTCTCCAGAGTTATTTTAAATGTTCTGATTCCTATGGTAAAATGTTAGTACTTTCTGAAGCCATCCAGGTTTTGGTTCACTTATTTTGTGTAGCAAGCTCTCTCAGGTAAATTTTGCACTGTGTAAAAATGTATTTCTTTTTATCTTTTTAATCTTCTTCTACAAGAAAAAGCTATCCCCTTTTACAACAAAGTTACAAATGGTTACATTTCTTTATATTATTTTTTAAATTTATGTTGTGCCTTCAACTTGCTTTAAGCCCTACTTTAGAGATGTAAACTCATGATTATTCCAGCGTACATGGTATTTGGACTGCTCTTTCACAGTCAATCTGTTTTAGCAAAAGGAAATGCAATAAAAGTTTTCAAGATATGCTAGCATGTCAACATCTGCTAAGAAATGGAATAAATTAAAGAAAATCCTAAATGTACATCTGTATTATTAATACCTGTTTTTACAAACAGACAAATCTTGTCTGGAAGAGGTGATGAAAGCTGAAATGCATATTCATCAAAATTAGGAAATGGTCTCTCATTCTCACTTGAAATTGCTTCAGTTGTTACAACGTACTGCTTTCGTTTGAACAGTGCCTTAAAAGCCAATAGATTTTGAATTAGTTTTTTTTATGTAGATTCGTATTACTGACTGTGATATTGATAACAACAAAACAACTAATGGATCAAATGAAATATTTCAGTATATAACGTAGCCATTAGTGGCATCCAAGCAATACTAGACCTACTACTTGCTTTTCTAACCTTCAATCAGTTCAGTTAATTATATGCTTGGCACACATGCATTTACTTCCTGAAGAGCAACTGAGATTCCAACAGCAAAGAAACACGGTTAAATAAAGTAATGTCCAAAAACTGGAGGGCAGGTTTGTGCCCAGAGTGAAACGCAATTGAACTGCATTATCAAATATTCTCTGCTAGAAAAGAAGAATGATCCAACTTTTTAAACAAAACAATAGGTGAAAAGTGTGGTCATTCAAAAAAGGAGAAAATTATTCCACTGAGTGATTGAAATCATACAAAGCAAATCATATCTGTCTGTTTTCTAAGTCAGCAAATCAAAAAAGCATCATCTTTCTTATCCACTGCTTTTCAAAAAGCTTGTAGAAATTATTTGGACATAGGAGTATTCAGTCCTGTATTTGAATTTGACCCAGTTAAGAACTCTTGATACAGGTGATTGGGTCTTTCTCAGCACTGAGTTAAACTAGAATTTTTTAATCTAAAAGTTTGGTTCCTACTCTAAATATAAGCAGCAAATTTTCTGTGTTTTGGAGACTGCTCAAGGCCATTCCAGAAAGTATACGAGAGGGGCAACAAGGAGGAGAATCTTTGATTAGGCCAGTTTTTTAGAAACTCCATCTTGGATAGCTGTAGTGTTCGGAGCATGTACCTACAAGATACAACTATGCTTCTATAAAATGCAAAATGTTTTGAAAATTACTTGCACTGACATTAGAACTGATAGTAGGTTTAGAATCCTGTTTCTTGGTTTTTTCAGTCAAATGACATTCTCCTATCTCAAAGGATAACTGCGAGTATAATTATCCTGTAGTATATTATTATAAAATAAAATACATATAGTATGCAAATATAAGTCTTGTTTAAAAACTGAAGTGGAAGTAGGAACTATAGAAATTACAAAAGGATGTGACTGTTCAGTCACTGCGTTAAAAAGAAACCAGGAAAGTATCTGTACAGCCCTAATAATCTGAGTCTGAAATAACAGAAGTTTTCCATTAGTTTATAAATGGAATATACTGTAATACTTCATTGCACAAGAAAGGTTCACAAGCAAGATGGGACGCTTTGGTGTGTTTGGAATTGTAAGCTGTCATTTGGATATTTAGAAAGCTTTTTTTCCAGCCAGCTGGCAAATTCTTTGCTGGCGTCTACTGCCTGCCTTGCTTTGTCACATCTGCCATGTAAAAGTGCTAGTTTAAAACCAGTTTATCTCAAACCTACCTAGCCTGGACTTTGCAAACTATTTACATTGTTTATCTGAAATTCTGGAGCTGGTCTAAGAGGGAGAGATCTGACTGCATTAGAAAAACTTGTATGTGGAGCTGAAAGACCTTTAATCTGATTTGTAAAAAGGACAATTTTTTGAAAGTGACATTTCACATCTGTTGTGTGATATGCATATGAAATACTTTTTAACCACCACTGATGTACAATGCTGTTTTACTCAGCTTTCTTTTAAGACTAATTTTATTTGCTCAGAATGCACATAAAATAAAATACTTCACAAGCAACAGTCTAATAAATTAGACACTGCCAGTGCATGATGATTAATGAAACAGTGTGATTACAGCTCACAAAGAGGAACTCTGTGGTCTATTTTGGAAGCCCCTAAAATAAAGCATATTCTGACTTATTTCATTTCTGAAAAAATCAGTACTGGAATCTAAACTGTATGTTTAGAATTGGTTTATGTATTATATTTGCAGCGGAAATGTGAATAGTTCCATTAAGTGATACTCAGATCTGCATTTGTATTACTTTCAGATGGCCCTTAAGGTTTTTGTGATGATCTGTGACAAGGGTTTACATCTGGATTATTTGGCCCCCAAGTGAGAAGTTTCATTCCCAAATAACAGATATCTGTGTGATGCAGGTGGAGCACATAACTGCTCAGAAACTGTGAAATGCAAGATATGGTTTAGATATAACCTTACACAAATGTTGTGTTAAACTCAGGCCTAGATGTTGCTGAACTGCAGTCTTCCCTGTTCCCAGAATATCTGTTGTCTTCTCTTTTTTTTAAGTCTCTCTTTTTACGAGTGTGAGTGAAACTCTGCAGCCTCCAAAGCCAGGAGCTCCTTTGTGCGTGGTGATTTCTACTGGCGATTTACAGCCCAACTAAACCTTCTCTATATTGCTTGTGCAGTGGTAAGCAGGCATAGTTGGCAAGAAATCCAACCCAAAATGTGCTTATTTTCATGTAGAAACTTAAATTTTCACCTGGTGAGGAATTGCTTTATTGTTTTCATCCAACCTGCCTGAGTAAAAAAATGCTATAGGTAGGCCTATGCTTATATGCAAAATGACCTAGAAAGCCCCTATCTTCTTTCCATAAAGCTCATCTAAAATATTAGGTATGGGAATCTACAGCTTGTGAATTTTTCCATCATTTTTTTTAACCCTATAGACAGTAAGAAAACAACATATTTTATTTTTTGTAACCATGGTTCTCCAAGAGGGCAACGTCAGCCTGCCACTATCAAGCACCAGGATGTGCCCTGCGTTCCACTCCTCTCCCGCATGGGCAGGGCCGAGGGCGATGTCTGCAGCACCAGCAGCTGCGTTCGTGGCAGCAGCTCGCTGCCCTTCCAGCAGCCTGTGGCCACACCAGTGATATGGCAAGGAATGCAGATTTCACATTACATAACTCTTCATTCCTATCAGAGACTTCTTGGTTTGTGCCATAAGTGCGTATAAATTAAAAGGAGGGAAAAGCGATGTTTGCATTGTTAGAGATGTATCTCTCTCTGGCTCCAAAGTGTCTTCATGACCTGTTTACTGCTGTGGTACATTTCACTCAGGCAATTTTGTGAAACTCTCATCTCTTCCTTAACCTGGAGGAAATTCCCTTCTAGTCACAAGAACAGCACACATACCTAAGTCATATTTGTGCCATTTTCTGGGGGTCTAAGAAAGACATTACTGATTCAGAGTTAGTGCAGAGTGAACTTATTCCAATATGGACAAAGGAAAATCAAGTTCTGTGTATCTCTAGGTGTATGTTTCAGCTGCTGCCACAATCAGAAGAGCTAATTCCAATGTCTGTGGGCAAAGATAGATTTCCAAGTCACTTAAGTGCCATCAGGGCTAGACAAAAGAGCCCCTTAGCTCAGTACTCAGTCTGTAGCAGATATTAGGAGGAATCCCAGAGCAGATGTGGCCTGTTTCTGTTCGCTTATTCTCTTGCGTGCAGGCAGAGCATCATCAGGTGATCTACACGTGGGATACTTTCACAGAGTGGCAGATGCTGTCAGGGCTTCTGTGATGATGCCTCACTCAATTCCCTCTATACCAATTTTTGAGCCTGCAACTCTTACATACCTTTCCTTTATGATTTAGTGCCCCTGGTAAATTGGGGAGGTGGGGTGGGGTGGGGGTTTTTTGGGGTTTTTTGTTTGGTTGGTTTTATGTTGGGTTCTTTCCTGTTTTTCTTAAGCCTTTTTTCTCCATGGAAAGGCCTTGAATTCCATGGATGCCTTGAAGAATTAGTGTACAGGGGTGCTCTGCTCAGGATTTTGCTCTGGTTCTCTGCTTACACGTTACTGACCATATACCTTCATACTCCTTTCCTTTTTCATTTGTTGCTAATGCCTAGCCAGCCCTATAAGGAAAATCCAGTATGAACAGAAACATTAGTAGATAGATGATGTTAAAGACAGAAGAATCCTTTTCCTGCTGTGCCTCACCTATACTGCTGTATCATCTTTATGAACTGGAGGTGGAATCTGGACTATCCTAAATGATTTTCGTCAGTCAGTGAATGTCTTCCAAGAAAGAGTCCAGTTCCATTTTTAGCCATGTCTGTATTGGTGTCCCCAACCTCCTATGGCAGTGAGCTTGTTCTACATCTTCATAGTGCACTGTGAATCAGGGAGATCTGAGCCAGCTTTAATCCAAAAGTTGTATGACCAGATATAGCACAGCTCTTTGAGCTCTTAGCTTTTTTGCTTTTACACTAGCTCTTAGCCAGTGTAAGCTCATGTCTGTCCCCAATATACTGCAAAGACATCCTCTAACTGATGCTTAGACAAGTGACAGCAATGCACTATTGAGCCAAAGGAATGTGGCATAGATTACCATGCTCAGGCGTATTCTGCTGCCATGGAAAGGCAAAGGATCTGTGGGGAGGGTCTCTGTACATAATAAACTGTTTGCTAAATCATGCAGCTGAAAAGAAGTAATTTGCATAGGGAGTAGCTCAAACATGGACAAATCTCTTTGAGACTCAGGCAGTCAACAGAGACTGGAGCAAATGAAAGAAAGTTCAGGATAGAAGATGACCTGCTAGATTAGTCACCTGTTTGAATGGCTTATACCTGTCATCTCCTGTACAATCCAGTGGGCATAAGCAGAGTGTAAGGAACAGCCAGTCTTCTCAGATCTAGACAAAAGTGGAAGAAAAAAAGAGCTGTTAAACTCATTGCCTGGCTTCCCTAATAATTAGTTTCTGAATTTTGACAACCTTTTGTTTACAAAACAGAAATATCAGAGAAATCTAGAATTTAAATTAGTAGATATTAGAAAAGAGACCATCACATAGATATTTCTTCAACTTTGTTTTTTTCAGTTCGATTTAGTCTTTCTTCGAAACTCAGATTGTGTTGTTATTTCATATAAATGACATAAATTTTAAATTGTTATATATATGCTACCCCAAAACAATGGGGAAAGGTAAATTTGCTGTATGCAAATGTTCATTTAGTAATCCGGTACTGCAACTGGATATCTGGTAAAAGAGCAAGAGTAAACTTCACATGCATGCTACCTCTTTGCTTTTCCAGATATGCTTCAACAGTCCGTAATACACTGAGTCTGTTCATACAAAATATAGCTGTTGTTGATTGCCAAAATTCTCTGCAAGGACTACTCCAGTGATGAATCCTACAGGTGAAAATTGTACACTAAGGAAGACCAAAGAAGTTTTAAAGGTGTAACTGTTACGGCCATGTCCAGGGTGATAGTTGAAAGGTTGCTAAGAAAAAATGCATCCATTTCTTTTCTGACATGAGAAAGTATGCTAACTGTGGCTAAATACTAGAGAAGACAGGACTGTAGATCTGCAATACCTTTGAAAGACATACAAAATGTTTTTGCAGTCCCAAATGAAATTACTCATTAATTTTGTTGATTGATAATGCGGAATCAATTTTCCCCCAAATTAAGGCTGGTTTGGGTCCCTTGTTCTGAAAAGAAGCCATTTGACTGCCAGTCAGCCTGGCCTGCTCTGGGATGATCACTTTGGAGGAATGGAATCCAATGATACAGTGAAAAGCTGGAATTGAAGACTCAATAGTTGGAAGACTGTTAAGCAGGTTTTCTTTGTTACCGCACCAGGCACAGGGGGGATCTCTCCTCCAAACATGTGCACCGAAGAGACACAGTTACTAGGTATTTATGCTGTGTTAACATACATATTAATTACATTTCCAAGAAATGCATATCATAGTAATGTTTTTTCCGATAACTCATTGGTAGGTGTTAATGTCCTTCCATCATTGGGGGTCTTGAGATCATCTTGCAGCCTCCTTATCTCTGTAGCTTGCATACCTATTCTCCCAAGGCCTAAAGGAGAGTCTTGCAGGAGTCTCTTATCTTACAACCCTCCCAATTATTCACAAAGAACCAAGACTTGTTTTGGTTGTGCAATGATTCTGACCACCTGAAGTGATAACATCCCCTACATGTTACACTTGTTACATTCACAGGTATCAACAAGTATAATCCCTCAGGTCAATTTTTCAGGATTTTGGAGCGTTGTGGGAAGGAAGGAGTGCTTACATGATCCGTAGCTGCCTAGCTGTGCCTTTGTAACCAGCTCAAGACAAAAAGGATAGAATGTTTCTTGTGCCAGTAGGACACAGATCAGTGCAAAGTGGTTCAAAAATTGGAAGAGCTTATGAACAGCTTAAAACCACTTTCGCAAACTTTCTGAATACATGGGGCCAGAATCCATAGCCTTCATTTTCCCATCCGTAGTCACCACACAGGCATCCCATGGGTACAATTAACTGAAAATTTGGTAAAACACAAGGGAGAAACCGAAAGCAAATCCCTTTTTGCCCCTTGCACTAGCTATCAGTTCCAAGTTTGTCAAAGGCTGAAGACAATTTTTTTTTTTAAATAGTATCTGTTTCGTCGTGAGCATGCACAATAGAGGCTTTTCTACAAAAGGTTATATAGTCCATAATGACTGTCAATGGAGCACATCTCTCTGAGTCTTACCTACTTTTCAAAACTCGTGCAGGCTTGGTAAATGCTGCACTTTAAAAAGCCAACAGAGCCACCTAGTGTTTAAATTAAAAATGTACTTTTTTTATGTTTTGGACTTCGGTGTGCAAGAGCAAGGTCTAAGTGCAATCTCAACGGTCAGAGAGGGAAAACAACTCATAGTTTTTCATAGTGATCACTGACAGTTCTTGTTTCTTGCAAACTGTACAGGTATTGGTGCTAGAATTAACAGTGTTAAAATTGTACGTGGAGATTTCTATGACTTCGCTAGAGACACCCAAGACGAGTCAAAAAGTTTTCTCTGATATTTAGGCTCAGCCACTTTCATGTTATCATTTTTAGTTATACATTTTCATTTCTTCCTGACTTTTAAACCCTTCAGATACCTGTGCTGCTTTGTTGCTTCCTCCCTCAGGGTGTATGCTTAATCAGTTCTCTGTAGTGTGGCCTTCCTTCTGTGAACTGCCTTTTTGACAGTCTGGCATACCAAACTTGATGCAGTGCTCTGGAGTTGGTCAGAACGCTGGGAAGAGGCCACAGTGCAGGTTTCTTGCTTTTTTCCTCAAAATGCTGCAACAAGCTTCAATGGCTTCCTCGTAATCAGCATGCATGCATGCATGCACACAACAGATATGCACACAATTTACATTGATTTTTTCCCTCATCATTTCTCATGGTGAGCTCAGATATAATTGTTCAACATTTGTCATCCACAGTCATTTCCCTTATTACATATTCACATTGTCATTTTCTGCCTCTATGGATAACTTCTAGAGAAAAAGAAACTTGATTTTTATAGTTATTATCTAAATAGTTGGACTGGCTTTGTTCTCCTAATGTAACCTAAGAAGGTGAGTGCAGATCAGCTAATGACTACTCAACAAACAGGCAAAACAAAATTTTGCTGCTCTGTGAAGAAAAGACTGGGGCCAAAGCAGAGCTGGGACCATGACTGAGCCAACGTTAACAGCTTCTGCTGCCTTCGGAGATGTAGGATGGAGGACAAAAGGAGTCACACCAGGAAAAACCGCTGATGTTTCTGAGAGAAACCATCTCTTCCTGGGTCCGTGTCAGAAGGCATTGTCCCATAATAATTCTCCTTTTTTTCTGTTTTTTTTCTGTCCAAGTCTGGTCTAATACTAGTATTTTCTTAGGCAGCATGCAGCGATTCATTTAAATCCTAATGTCCATTTAGCAAACTAGCATATGTGTAATTCAAAGGTAGGACAGGCTTTGGGCATGGGAACTTATTTCACCTAACTTCCAGTGTTTGAAAGATAGTTGTCTAAATCTAAGCTGGTGTTCTAAGATTCTTGAAGGTCCATGAGAAGAAGCAAACACTGTAAAAAAAATGGTTTATTTTGATCTGCACATAGGTGCCTAAGAATACTAGAGTCAATCATTCTCAAGAGTTGAATCCCATGTGGCCAACCATAACTACTAAAAATTAGTTGATACCAGGAATCTCAGAGTAAGGCAGAATTATATTAGTTATTTTGGAAGCTAATTCTGAGTGGCCATCTTAAACAGGAGGGACTATGTAACAAGAAAGCTGTCCTTTAAAGGAATCACTTAACAGCTATATTCCTTTTAGTAATTGCCCAGTGTGCTCGAGAAAGGAAACTGAGTGAGTCTTGTCCTTTATAAACCTATTTTTCTTATTATTGGTGGTTATTCTGTCCAATATATATTTAAAGTTTTTAAAAATCTTTAGAGTTTCTTTAGTGATAATATTGTCAGAAGTAAAAATTAAGGTTCTGATAATACCATGATGCATTACTGCTGTATTCTGTTTACTGAATCCCTTCAAAAGGACTATCATATTATCACTATGACCTCAAAAAAATGTTAGTCTTTTTTAATCATTAGAACAAAGAGCTGGAGGCCAGAAAGTTCGTAATACAACAATTAGGGACAGAGAAAAGCCAACAATGTGGTTCATAGAGAAGAGAAACACCTGTGGAGTGTTTCCATTTTCCCCAGCTGATGTGCTGCACAAACCCATGATATATTGTTTCTCCAGAAGTTGAATTTACATTAGAGTAGATCATGTGCCAAGCTGTCCTGTTTACAAAAGCTTTTGTCTACACAAGGAAGTTCACTGATACACCTCTCATGGAATAAACTATTTCTGAGCTATTCTCTGCAGGCCGCAGAGGACCTTGTCCAGGCGGGTCTTGAATATCTCCAGAGAAGGAGACTCCACCACCTCCCTGGGCAGCTTGTTCCAGTGCTCCGTCACCCTCAGAGGGAAGAAGTTCTTCCTCATGTTCAGACGGAACTTCCTATGCTTCAGTTTGTGCCCCTTGCCCCTTGTCCTGTCGCTGGGCACTACTGAAAAGAGTTTGGCCCCATCCTCCTGACACCCACCCTTCAGATATTTGTAAGCATTTATAAGGTCCCCTCGCAGCCTTCTCCAGGCTAAACAAGCCCAGCTCCCTCAGCCTCTCCTCGTAGGAGAGATGGTCCAGTCCCCTCACCATCCTCGTAGCCCTCCGCTGGACTCTCTCCAGTAGCTCCTCATCTTTCTTGAACTGGGGAGCACAGAACTGGACAGAGTACTCCAGATGAGGCCTCACTAGCGCAGTGTAG
>Ga0065711_1036674_pt1 | contig 20719 bp, 15 predicted proteins | sample Hoacrofraction12_FD_59098 | JGI IMG/M metagenome (GOLD analysis project Ga0065711, IMG submission 59098) | Hoatzin crop microbial communities from Cojedes, Venezuela - Epithelial fraction 12 v2 (version 2) | ecosystem: Host-associated > Birds > Digestive system > Esophagus > Crop | place...
TCCTTCTCCTTCTCCTTCTCCTTCTCCTTCTCCTTCTCCTTCTCCTTCTCCTTCTCCTTCTCCTTCTCCTTCTCCTTCTCCTTCTCCTTCTCCTTCTCCTTCTCCTTCTCTTTTCCATTTCCATAGGCTGCCTCAGATACAGCAAAAAGTCTTACTGGCACTGCTGGGCCTGACACTCAGGCACGTGAGCCTAAGAGTGGCATAATCAAGCATGGGGTCCTACCCTCTTTATAAATCCACGAAAACAGAAGCCACCAGTCCTAAATAGCCATGAATCTTCCGGTGGGGTTTAATTCAAAAACGTTAAGAGTCTTTTTCAAAATATGGGCTTGATTTAGGTGCTTGATTCTGCTTATTGAACTTAATTTCAGACATACGGGAATGTTGATGAGGTAACTGCGTCCTTGCAGTCTTTACATGGGGAAATGTATTGCTTTGATTCCGACCAGCATAAATGTTTACAGATGACACAGTCCACAGTGCATTATCTCTTAAATTCAGCAGATGTGCAATGGTGCATCCATGTTTCACTGGGTATAAATTCACACTGCTGCCTGACCAAGCGGTGTACAGCTCAGTATTAATGACCGAGGGGCCTCATACACGCTGGAATGTCCAGGTTGTACTACAGGAACCTGACGGAGGAATGGGGCTTGCTGCAGTGAAACAGTTCCTCAGCCAAGATTTCCCTTCCTAACGGCGTGTCTCTCTGCCCTTTCCATTGAGCAATGCAACAGCTTGTGTGGCTGGGCTGCAAAGTGGATTATTGAAATGCTTTAAGCTGAATAATAATAATAATAAAAAGGTTTATTTTTAAACTGAGATCGTTGATTTGATACTGTTTGCAGCACAGTCCTCAAAGCAGCTGCCTCGGCACAACTGAGGCGAGCATGAGCTGCAGCGTGTGGGTGGAAGGGAAGGGAAGGGGTGGAAAGGGAGAGAGGAGCAACTTTTTTAACCAGTTTCCCACTGGCAGAGATGGCTTTCCAGACCAAGCCCCTCAACTTCTAAGGGGTCAACTGTCTGCTCTGCACTGACACCTCTAAGCTCTCCCCAATAACCTTGATTATTGTGAATTTGAAGAGGCTTGCTGAATGGTGCAGTGCTACCAGAACAAGCCATTGCTTTCCTTTCTGGAAGAGGATTATTTTGAAGGGGGAGTGAGAGAACGGTGACCTGAGCCACTGCATTCCTGTTATTCTCAGCTGTTGCAGTGCCCTTGACAGGGGCTGCAGGGGGGGCAGGGATGCGGCAGCTCGCTGCAGCTGAACACAGGTCCTTGGAGAGCTGAGATTGTAGCTTGTGCACTGGTGACGCTGAAGGTGGCCCAAGGGAGGAGAAAAAGGCTGTGAAGGCCTGTCTGTTCCTTGCCTCCTGTTCCATGCTTGACACAATTTATTTTAAAAAACAGACAGGCCCAGGAAGCCTTGTGTTCACATTCCTTAACTTCAGGAAAAGCAACTCTGCTGTAGTTACACCACATGTTATCCCTCAGCTTGGCCTTTTTAGAGCACTACAAGATGCTCTCACGTAGAAGGGAAATGACTGAACAGGGAATTACAAATAAAGAGAGGATCAAGCTATGTGCACTAAATCCTGAATGCTGACACTAAACACATTTTTCCTTAAATGGATCTCATCTGACTTTTCTGCCTGCAGGCACAGCTCTGAGGGTGAAATTAAGATATTAGGCAAAGTCTAGAATGCAACAATAAACTTTTCTTTCATGTTAGTGAGAATCATGTGGTTAAGCCACTCTCCAAAGTCACCCTCAGTAATTGAGAAACATACTTAGCCCATAATGGAGAGTTAATGGATTAAAGTAATGCCTTATTGCACAGTGGTTTGACTGTGCACATTAGCTTTCATCCTAAAACACTTAAAAATCCCTGGGCTCAGGCTTGTTGTTATTGCAATCAGTGCTGAAATTATGACTGACTGTCCATCAGCCTTGCAGAAAGACCCCATGCTGCCCAGCATCACTGAGGTGACTTCCCTTCAGGGATCCTTGCTCTCCTGCCCCAGCCCCATCAGAGCTCACACCTGAATGAAGAGTGGTGCTTGCATGACAGTCCTTGATCCGCAGGCAGCTTACCTATTTTGCATTCATTTGCATAAACAGCCCTTGAAGTAGGGATTAAACCAGTTTACTTTCCTCCTGTCTGAGTCCCTTAATCCTTGGACTACAGCTACCCTCGTTCTTGTATATCCTCTGTTGCTGTCCCCTGTGCTGCAAAGTAGGACAGCTTTATAGGGCACAGCAGGGTCTTCCCGCTGGCGGGAAGATGTGGGTCTGAGCCCTCTGGCTCTGTTTCTGTTGGAAGGAGATTGGGTTCCAAGTTCAGGACTGTGTTTTCTTCTCCGAGGCCCAGGCTGCTATAGACAAGGTGTTGAAGCACTGAGTATCAGAGCGCTGAAGGGCCATTGTGGTTCTAGCTCCAGGTTAGTAGGAGCTTTGGCACCCTCAGCTTCTGTCTTCTCTGGATTAATCCCCAAAGCACACAGTGATGCAGGAGCCCATTTCATCTGAGCGGATTTCTACTCGAAGCTGTAGTTCCAAAAAATCTACATTATAATTGAGTCTTTCTACAAATAATAATAATAAAAAGAGACAAAACACAAAGCAACTAATTTTTTTTTAGGCTAAGAAATCTGGATGTTCCAACCTTACCTGCAGCTGAGCAAGTCTGTAAGAGGAAGATTTAATGTGCCACTGTCTTAAACAGGCAAACAGAGTTATTGTTCTATATTTATTATTCTGTCTATATTTAACATTGACGTATAAATTCATTTAATAAAGCTCTGGATTAACAAGTTTGCAATTCTGCGGTGTTCACAGAAGCCCTCAACCCATTCTGAAAATGAGAGTAAATTAACACCTTATTTATCCTCAGTATTGTCTACTTATTTTGAATGAGGCAAAGCAGAGAACAATGGAACTATAAATTAGAAGGTTACACAGGATGCTCACTGGTCTTTCTTCCATTTTCCAAGTTATCTCCCAGGCTCAGGTACTTCCATCCACGTTTCTGAAGCAGAACAGAAGTGCTTGGAAGGCCCAGCCTGGGACCGTGATCAAGGACTTGCCCTGTCGAGGAGGATGTGTCAATGATGAGAAAAAAATCCATAATTTATTCATGCTCAAGCACAGGCTGTAGTTTCAAATGCAATTTACTGCCTGATCTGAAAGAGTTCTATGCAGAAGTTTATTATAATTAATTAAACTCCAAAGTCTTTGATAGGTCAGCAAGGCCCTCTGCAGTGATACGACCCCAGTAATAGCCAGAAGATATTAATAATGGAGTTTAGCAATGCAGAAAAGGAATAGCCAAGTCTCATTCTGATTTACTAGTTTTCCAGTAAAGTTTTTAATTGGTTAATTTATACATTATCAACTGAATCCTTTGAAGTCTCACTAGACACAAATGCATATGGACATACAATATGTCCTTGTCTACCGGCTTAATGAATTGCCATTCCAAAATCCTAGTTTTAAAATGCCTCTTACTTCCCTTGTAGAAGAAATAGGTTTCTCACAAAGGATTTCCAAGCAGCAGTACAGATTTTTGTGTTATTTCTCCTTCACCATGTCTTTCACAATAAATTCAAGAAATATGACACATCGAGGGAACGGGGTAATTCTGAATTTAACCAGATCGTTTTGGCTGTTTGCTGCTGCTGTCATTCATAAAAAATAGTACTTTGATGCGTGGATGGTGCCACTGAATTCGATGGAGCTTGTGATTTTGAGCAACAAGATACTCCAGGGGAGTGTGACAGACTTTACCCAGGGGTTGTCTCCTCTTCGGGACAGAGACAATATCTAGCTAGACAGCACAGTCTCCATCTCAACTGGCAACTCCGGGCACTGCTGTAATACATATTAATAACAATTTTGTTGAAAGGTCTTATTGTAGTCTTTGATTTGCTTTGGCCCAGCCACATGAAAGGACATCCAAGTAAGAACAAAGAGTACAGACCATGGCCAGGGAGAGTCAGCTAGTTAGGAGTATCTGGGGCCAAGAGCTAAGGCTCCAGTAAACCAGTCCGGCATCTGATCTGCATGGCTCATTTGCAAAGGACTGTTAAAAACTGCAGAGACAAGAGCCAGAGAAATTTTAAAGAAACTGAAAAAAGTGCCTCTAAGTAAGGCACACAGAAGACTTCTTTTTTTAGCATCTCAAAAATAAAATTAAGAGATGAGAGCATTGCACTGCATAAGTACCTTGATTGAGAGAAAATACAGGACTCTTTAGGAGGGCAAGGCTTAGCAGAAACAAATGGCTGTAATTTAACTCATTTAAATCAATAAGTTAAGTTTAAAAATGAGGCAGGGATTTCTTCATGAGGGTCTCTTACTACTGCAACAAGACACGAAGGATAGAGATGGATGCCTCTTTGCTGGGGTCTTGAAGTGAAGTCTGAAGTGTGAATTGTTTGTCTTTTATGACAGACACTAAACACTGTCCAGGATTTCAGACATAAAGTTTAAAATGGATTCAGACAAGGAGTCTTTTGTGTTTTGTGTTTTAATGTGTTACGTGCACTAACCCACAGATCTGTGAGTTATTTTACAGTGAAAGGTCTTTCTTGTTTTGCCCACAGAGACCTTTCTAGAAATAAGGGTCTTCCTGACCGAATTTTCACTGAAACAGAAAGTTTTCATGAAAAAGTTAGACTTTTTTTTGATTTAAAAACAAAACAAACCCAAAACCTTCATTGAAATGTTCCCAACCAGCTCTAATGAAATAATCCTATCTCAACATCTAGCAATTTCAGTCAAGAAGCACAACGAAGCATATTTTATAATAATTTATGTTTTGTGTGTTTTTGCACTACCATAAACTATTGTTTGTGTACTAAATGGCATCTTGATGTATCACATTGGGTTATATTCAACAGCTTGACCCTTCTAGCTTGCTTGATTTAAGTTTGAAGTTTCTGCTGATTTTCCAGTGCATTAATGTGGAACATCAGCTGAAGTTCTCTGCTTTCCTTCATGCAATTTGAATCAGGAAGAATATGCAGTATTTTGATTACTTTTGTGAGGTAGAAAGATTTCCTTCTCTTCAGTATGGAAGGAGGTTGTTAAGGGGCAGAAAGGTGATCAGTTTTGTTGGAAGAGGTCTCAAGCAGTGCCTACAAGAGGAACGTTGCTTTTTGGCAGCTGCAATGATGAGGCTACACAAGCTGTACAGCTGGGAGACGACTCAAATTGCACTAATCCATCAGCTTGTTGTGGCTTCAGAGACGGGCCATTTCCCACAGGACCCAACTGATCAGCTCTGCTCTATAGCTTGTCTGCAGAGATAGAAAAGGATTCCCACCAGCTCCTGACCTCTACAGTCATGCAGGGGCAAAGCTCCGGCGATCACGGAGCAAGGAGTCCAGAGGAAAATGTCCGAATAAAAATACACTAGGAACCATGGGGCACAAGCAGCTGAAGTGAAGTGTGATGCTGTGAGTAAAAAACCTGATATATGTATGTAGTACATACACTTAGGGCAACATTGCGTAGGAGCAGGGAGGTTGCTTTCCCTTGAGCTGGTCCTGCTATGATCATTACCGTGCTTGGTTTGGCCCAGCAGGTAGAAGGTAAGTTGGCACTAAATCATAAAAAAAGTTCCTATTTTGAGAGGCAATAAGTCCCTAGCTGATTTTAATAGCTAGTAAATGTCAGTATAACTGAAGGCAGCTTTTGGGCTACCCTGACTTACTGTGGTGACAAGGAGGGTTTGTATTTTAAGTGCTCATGCGGTGCATTTTGATCCAAGAGAGTTTGAAGCAGGGCAGCTCCAAATGCACAGTCACAGGTCTGGAGATGTGAAACAAGAACCAGTCCAGGGAGCACCACGTCATTGAGAAGAAATGGTCACAGTGGTCTTAAATGTCATTACAGCTGGGCGCTGATAACCTGTGTTTTCTGTGGGTGTTAATGTAATGCCTCTTCCTGCATGTCTGTGGTGTTTCTTTGGGGAAAGGTGGTGCTGCAGCGTGGCCCTACCCTGTGCAGGCATCTTCCAAAACCAGGGTCCTGCCCTCACCACTATGGTGGAGCCATCTAAAACTGCATGGCTGAGGAAACACCGAAGCATCTTCCTGTGCACGCAGTGCTGAGAAGCATAATGACAGGGTACAAATTATCAGGGCTATTAAAAAAATAGGCAAAAGGAAATTGTAAATCATATCAGTTCTGCTTAAATCACTTCACATAATTTTAGTAAATGGAGAAGCATGATGAGGGTGATGTCAGAAGTATGTTGTATTTGCCCTCTCTGGCTGAGGGGAGGAAACACACACATAATGTGGGTAATACGTGGCTTGTCAGATATAAATCTTAGATATAAATCATGTTTTGTGGGCTGCTCAGTGCAGAGCAGCCTTTCTGACAGACACATTGATAGAGTTTATCTATAATGAGGAAGATCCCCCCCAGGTAACCCCTCCACAGGTCTCTCCTTCATTCTGAAAAGAGTTAAAAGAAAACAGTCCTCTCATTTTGCTAGCCAAAGGAAGAGACTCTGGGTTAAATCTTTCTCTGAGAATATTCAGCACATCTTTGCAGTGTAATGAACTCTTTTGGGTTTCTCTGAGATGAGAGGACCATGGTGCAGGTTGGAGCCAGGTGAAGAAAACGAAGCACTCCTCCACCAACATTTTATTCTGGTTCCTGGCAATGCTCCTGAAAATGCCTTCCCTGAGCCAGAGCCTGAGGGGATTGCTGCACAAGATAGCTGCACAGCTATACCTTGTACACGTATAAATGTACCTAAATGTTCTAGATACTTGGGATGGTGGCAGTCCAGAAAACCAGTTTCCAAAGTGATTCCTGCTTTTTGCTGGGTTTTCCTGTTTCCTTCTGGCTTAGTTTTCTGCTGCCTTGGAGAGCTGAACTGTCTCGACTTGGGGTGAGGTGAGAGGCAGAACTAGTGCAGGGATGGGATAGGAGTGTGCGTTGCTTGTGGTCTGTGTAGGCATCCTGTGTGTGATGTGTGTAGGCATATGTTGGTGAGTGTAGGGGCGTGGGTGTGCGAGGTGAATGGGGAGGAAGAGCAGGACCAGCCCTTTCAGCTCTGGTGAGCCCAGACAGATGGTAGAGAGTCTACCCTGCGAAACAACATTCCTTTTCTTCTGAGGAAGGTGTCTCTGACAGAATGAGCAGAGCATCTCCCACCACCCCGAGTTACATGCCTACTGTGGGCTGTTAGAAGAGGCTGCGCTGAAGGCAGGACAACCGAAACCAAATCAGTGTCCATGTTTTACACGGCAGCGTAGCATATAACCAAAGACCAGGCTAGCTTAACTGAGCAAGGACACCTCTTGTTCACTGCCCATTTTCCCACTGTATTTTACAACAGCAGCAGCTTCTGGAGCTCAGACACTTCAGTGCACAAAATCCAGTATTTCTGTATTTATAGTTGTGTAATCACTATCTATTGAAAAAGCTTTCATTGAAGATTCTCCAGCCTTTTCACTGGACTGAAATATAAAAAGGAGTAACATGACTGATTATAAAATCATTTTAGCTATGGCTGTTTACTATTTACAAAAGGTGCATATCTTTCAACTTGTGTGTGTTTTGTGCCAGAACTACATATGTGTCTCGCTGATTATACCAGCATTATTGCACAGTCACAAGCAAGCAAGTCAGTATGTGTTCTAGGTCCACATCAAAATCCGCAACCACAGAAAAGGCTGTGAAAGGTGTCAGCAGCATCCTGACTGGTTTAAGATTCTCATAGAAACTGGATTTCCTGTGCACTTTAATTTCTCATTGTTTCTCAGGTATTTTACTGGTAGCTTGTGATACTAAACAGACATGCCGGCATTAGAGTGGTTAAATATTTCCTCTGATTTTCATAGTACCCTGGTGATGTATATAGATCATGCCATGTAAGCAAAACTGAGATAAAATACAAGGAAAACCACATCCTGATATCACAGAGTTACAGCAAGAAATGTCGTGATTATAAATTGAACGAGACACGGGGGCCTTTTTTATTGTATCGGTGAGATGTGGGCTTTTATCAGGTTTGGACTCTGAGCATTTAACCTGCCCAAGGCAACAGGCATTTATAGATATATAGGCAGGCATTAGCCACAAGGTGGAGGGATATTTTTCTCCTACAGCACCAGCATAAGCATCAGGATGGCAAATCCCTTTCACATTATGCCCAAGGGGGGAACTAGTTTCTTCTGCTTTGACTCACTTCAGATGGGCTGATTTCAGCCCTCGGTTTGTATAGTCACAGCTCTGCTGAGGGAAACGCGAATACATAAATGTACCTTGAGGACAGACCACAGATCATCATCTCATCATAAAAATGACCTGGTGAGATCACGTGGTCTGCAGAGCCATTCAGGGCAGCTGAAAGCAGACATGGATCCCTCTTGCTCACAGCCTTTAGGAGAGGACCATCACTCTGATGAGAGAGTCCCTGCAAGAAGAAATTGCTTTCCATTCTTCCTGCCACTTTCTTTTTCCTTCTGGCACCACAGGTTCATGGCTACTCTCTTATGGTCTGGTTATGTATAATCCAGCATTTTCTTGCTACTGCTGCTTTGCCTCTGAGCACAACGGATCTAGCCCGAAGCCAGGGCTGGCCCTAGCTCCTTTGGCGTCCCAGGCAGCCACCATGGGGCTAATCCCTCGACTGCAGTCCCAGGAAGGCAGCACACTTGTTGGTCAAGAACCCTTGCATGCAAGCTTCTGTTATTGATGAACCAAAAATGTCTCTGCTGACTTCTGGGGGGGAATCCTTGTGGTTGACAAGTAGCCAAGCCACACTGCATCTCTGAAAACACTTTCCTCTAATTTGCCTGTCCCAGGCAGGTGCCTAGTTTGCTCACAGAATGAACCCAGTCTTCCTGCTTCAGTTGTATTACCCGTGGCTGCGAAGGGTCTCACATCTCTACCCTGGCAGTCTGTCAAGCCCCCTCTACAGAGGGGGCACACATCTGGCTGGAGGTGCACATCTGGCCGGAGCCTACACATCTGGCCAGCGGCACTTCTTTGCAGCTGTGTTTGTAGCCAGCGGAGCACATCCTGGAACCTCTCAGGGTGGCTGAGCAACTGTGGACATCCCAGGCAAGCATCTGTCCACCAAGAGACCACACCAGATTTCATTCCTCTGCTGCCTGCATGCACTGAGCCTTAACATAGCTTAACACTCAGTTATATCTTTTGTAAACATATAAGCATCTGTTTATATCTCAGTGGCTTTGCTGTTGGAACTATATTACAGGATGGGATACTGCTTGATGAAAACCAGTCATACCAAAATAACCACAAAAGTTCCTTCTGTCAGGTTATCCTGAGGCAGTACAGGATGAAACACCTGAAACGGAAACCATGGATGAGGCTACCTGCTAGAGACGTTGCCTAGTAAGATGCAATGCTCCTCTTTTTTCATCTGTAACCCAGGAAAGAAATGGCCTGCAAGGGGGAGGACTTTGGGTGGGTCACTGTGAGCTGTATGAGCAGCACATGCTTCTCCTGTGAGCAGTGCACAGGGTAGGGCTTTAAGACATGGCATCAAGATACTTTTTTCTAGCATGGCCTGGAGACATCAAAGCTGAGATCTCAGCAGAGGTCCTGGAAATGCTCATCTGGCTTCAGCAGGCAGAGTTCTGAGTGCACTGCGCCAAGGACTCTGCAGTGCTAAGGTGGTTGGTAGAACAATGAAGCTCCCAGATGATCCCAGCATGGGAAAGCGTTTTGCTCTGAGTTTAGGGCAGGGCTTGGGTAAGGATTTTACAGGACAGTTGAGATGGAAAAACCCTACTGAAAAACTGAGGTGGGGATGTCCGCAGTTCCTGCTTTTTGCAGATGGAAACACCTAGCCTGGATAGGTAACCTCCTGGGAAGGATGAACTGAAGAACTAAGTGTACTCATTCCTTCAGCAGGACTGATGAATGAAGGACCCTGACTAATCTTTGCTGGAGGCCACCTCATTTTCCCCAAACTCTCCTGTTACGGCTCTGTGCATTTTAACTCAAATGTATGTTCACATTTAAGCAATACATATGCAACCAAAAGGTCCTTTGCTTCTTTCCAGTCTGCATAGAATCGTGGAATCACAGCATGGTTTGGGTTAGAGGGGACCTTAAAGACCATCTACTTCCAACCCTTCTGCCATGGGCACTAGATCAGGAAGGTATCCCTATTTTCTTCAGACAGAAACAATTTCAAGCACGGTACAAATGTGAAAAGATCAGTTTGAAATGCATTTCAAAGAAAGCTTTACCTAACTTGAAAGAACAGCTAAGATTACCCTCCATACCTTACCTTTGAGTATCTGAAGTTAATTTATCCTGTGCAGTTATTAGGGGATAAATAATGGGCTGCATAAGGCACAGTATGCGGCATAGATAGAATACGCTTTGGATATAGAGCAGATAGTGGTTATGACCAGCCACAGACAGAAAGAAGACTGAGAGCAAGGAGAGCTGATGACAAAAGGAATTATTAATGGGTGAAATTCTTATAATCTTATTGTTGTTAACAGTGCAGTAGCTGCTGTAGCATTAGCCGTAGTTAAGCAGGCAGACCAGTCTGTCATGACTGCAGCTTAAATAATACTGGTTCCAAGGTTGGCCAGGAGCTAAAATATACATCTTGGCAAGATGAAAGTTGTCTGTGTTGTCCACAAGTTTGAGCTTCCTTTTCAACTGGGAAAACAGTGGACATGTGGTTGAAGGCAGCTTACTTTTCTCTATGCTTTCAACCAAAAAACATTAAATAGTTTCCCATAGTTAAGCATTATTGCACAGGTACGAAAGGGGAGTGACTCAATGAGGTTTTTATTGTTTTCAGGGCAGTGATAAAACAGTGCAAGGAGTATCTGAAAATGTGAAAAATGAACTAAATTAGAATTATTTGAACTTTGAGAATGTGCCATCAATAGCTTGCCATAATGTAGATGTTAACTTTGGAAGATGCCTCTGTAGTTACAGATTAGCAGAAAAGAAAATATTTTCCTCTAACTGATCCAGCCTCTCATATAATATTATACAGCAAAGTAATTTAATTTTAAAAGCAGTTTAATAACATTTACAAAGATCTTTTCTTAGTTCCTGAGAATTTTAGAGCTGCAGGAGAGATTTAATTTTTAGACACTTTAGACAGGTGCAAATATCAAGGTATATCTCCAGATGACAGTTATTTCCATACAATTGCATCAAAAGAACTTTAAAAACATTTTGTAGCTCTTTAAACAAACAAAGAAATTCTTTCTTTATCTCTTTAAATGTTAGATAAAGATTTCCCAATTAAATTTTTGAATTCTTGAAGGATCACTTAGATGCAGTTGACAGAGGGGTATTATCAAAAATTTATCATTGCTTTCATAATGTGTCACATGATTTTTCTTAACAATAACCTTAAAATTAAATGACCTTATGATGCATGTGCCAAAATTAATTATATCATGCATTCATTGAAAGGTAAGTCACAGGTCAGAACTGGTAGTTCCTCAGTCATGAGTATAGCTTTTATCTAAAACACTTCTTCGTGAAGGAAAAAAAAAAGTTGTCACATACCCAAATACTTGACTTCACATTTTAATTTCAGTCCTCGGTCTGGCTAAGATGCTTTCTCTGACGAAAACACTGACTTTGAGGACACTGCAAGTTCTCCTGAGTGGCTTCAATCTGATGGAAAGCTGGATACAGTGTATTTGCATAAGGTTTATTGTATACTGAGAGGCTCAGCACAGCTGCTTGAACGTGTTTCGGGAGTCTTGTATTAGGAAATAGGCTGAATCCTGCTCCTCTCATGATCTTAAACCTCTCAGAACTCGTGATGCTGTTCCTACTTCAGACATAGAGACACACTGAATATTTTTCACAAGTCAGCCTGTCAAAAACTGTATTAACATAAGGCTTCAAACTAAAGTAATTCCTGTTTTTCTGGGAAGAATTGCATTAACTGATTTGAAGACACAGAAGATAAGTTGAAATATCTCAAAAGAGGTTGCTGTCAATTACGACAAAGTAAATGATGCCCTGAAGCTCATGGTAATTTAGTTGGATAATGGAGGGTATTTGAAATGAACAGTTGAGAGACACATTCGTGATAAAAGGGAAAATATCATCGCCCTGAAGTATCCCGTTTCAGTCATGGTTTGCTCACAAGAGGTGACCACCTGTGCTGCGAAAGACCTGCACTCATCCAGCCTCCTGGTAAGCCCTGTCCCAAATGAGGCCCCAGATGTCCTGCTCCACCATGACCCCGTTCCCCTCACCTGCCTCCTGCGAAGCCTGTCTGACACCAAAACCTCCTGCAAAAACCTAATCCCTGCTCTCTGCTCACTTTCACAGCAGTTTCTCATCAGAAAGGGTTAAAGGAAGAGAAGGGTTGCAGCAAGGGTTGGTTGAACCTCTCTGGCAGGATGCGAGTGGCCCAAAGCCACCAGATGCTGATGTGGGACCTCAAAGTATCTGGCAGGAGCGCGGGCTCGCTTCCTACACCGTGCTGCTGGCTGAGCTGCAGCCATTCAGCCGCTTGCCGCTGCCAGAGCAGATCCTAAAATAAAAAGAGAAGCAAGGCGTTTTTAGTGTGCTTATGCAGTGTAGGGTGGCACTTGGTATGCAGCCGGGTTCTCCGCTGCATGCAGTCGGCTTCCACCCTGTGCGAGCAGATTTTTCTCATAGGAGGGAAAGAAAAAGATATCAGTAAAATGCTATTTCTAAACAAAGCTTGGCAGGGTATTCAGGATAAGGTACAGTGCTGCACTTAATCTTTTTTCCAAAAGAATGTATTTGAAGTTAATGACCCCTGAAGCACATTTATTGGCTCCATGAGAACAACCAAAACATCCTTATTTTTTCTGTGTTTGAGGACAAGAAGTCCAAGTTTGCAGCACCGATTATTTCTATTTTACCACTTGAAAGACAATCCTGTGATTTATAGGAGAATATTTACATGATTTTCCTGACTTAGGAAGTATACTTTGGGCTGCAGGGGCAGGAAGCAACTACTGTGAATATTTCAGCAGAGGCTGTGGGTTGTTGACATTGCTGCAAGCAGAGGTCTGTCTACAGGCAAGGGCTGTGCTGTTTTCAGTATACTTTGTCTTGACATTGACGTGTGACTTGTCCGACCAAGCCAAAGCGTGATAAGACTCGCAACGTGATTTAGCAGTGCAGGAAGAGGGAAAACAATGATTGTTTTTGAGTGTCAGGAAAAGAAATCCCGCTCTGCTCTACTTTTTTTTTTTTTATTGTTTTCCAGAGTAAATCAAGCTTTTAAAAAAAAAAAAGGAGCTTGTTCTCAGTGTGAATTTTTCCTGTGGGTAATTATCTGGACATACATAAAACTGGGTCAGTGGTTCCCACCCTTTCTAAGCCACATTTGCGGTTACTGGATTTCTGCCAGGCTTTTTAACATCCCTCATTGCCTTCAAGTGGAAGAACTGTGGCAAATCAGACCTGTATAGCCCTGTCACTTCCAGCAGCAGTCACGCTGCTAGCACAACTGTCTCGGCAACTACTCAGATAGTTTTTACTGATCTACAGTTGCTGAGACATGGCTCAAAGCTTGGCCTCCAGTCTTCACATCTGTCAGGGTGATTTAAAAGTAGATATAGTCAAAGCTATGAATGCTGAATGATGGGTACTTGCAGAACCCAGCGAAGGTCAGAACAAAGTGTTGATGGCTCTTTACGCTGACAGATCTTGTCGCTCAGTGACCTTGGAGTCCATTGCTGAAGTATTTTGAGGCTTCTACAGCAATACACTCCACTGTGGTTCAGGAACATTTTGCTAATATTTCTCTCAACACAAAGAATAGTTTTTCTGCCCAGCACTGGTCATGCTTGTTGCCAGCTGAGGTTGTGACAATTTCTGTTAAAACTCTTTGGGCTCATTACACCCCGGGAAAGGTGGGCAACATTCACGAGAAAAAAGCACTTGCCAAGGGACAAAGTCAGCTCAGCAGCAGCGTTGTTGCAAAAGCAAGTCATAAGAGTGTGTGTCTATCTGTAAATATATACCTGTCTAATGAAGAGAGATCTGTAACTGCTAAGAGCATTGGAAGATAACAGCAGGTATATCACAGCCTATAAAGCTGAACGTTGTAAGCATTTCCCCTAACAAAACCAGTATCATTTTAGGGCAAAAAGAAAGCAGTTTGGGAAAATGTGTGTTTCACACCAGCACTTGGGTCAGTTCTGTCAGTGATATGGCATTCCCCCATGTGCCTTCTGTTCTGGCTTATTCAGCGAGGTCACCCAGGTAAGATGGTGCACCCATATTATATCCTCTGTAACATGAAACAGCCTTGGAAAGACAAATAAAATTTGCCTTTTTACAACCTCCCCCATGGCCTTTTCCCAACTCTGGCGGTCCACGTGGACTCCCCTGCATAGGACCAGTCCCTTCTCTTGTGTGTGCCAGTGGCTTCATATATAAGGGAAAGCAAAATTCCTGTTGCTCCCCAACACAATGCATTACTTTCGTGCCAGTATTGGGTTCATAGCTCTTCAGACAGACACAGAGCTTCCTATGAACATTTGAAGTCACGATCTGAAACACAGTGCTGGCAGCAAAAGCCAGGATGTGGGAAGCAGGACCATGGGACGCAAGCACCCTGCTCTTCTGCCTAACAAGTAGGTCACTTCCTAGTAACAGTGGGATTGCTTCCTACAGGCAAAGTCATAAATCGTGCTGCCCAGCAGCCACCAAGTTGAGAAAGCCACCTCTGAATTTAAAAATTGAGTCTCGAGCTATGCCACCTATTGCTCCATTCATTATCCTTCAATCTGTAGAATTTGTGTTTATTTAGCCCAGCTCGTAAAAATAATGCCCTGCATGATCAAAGCTCTACTTTGATCTGAAAACCTCTTCTTTTGTCTTGAGGCACCAGCCTCAAACACCTCAAGGACATCTTCTTGATGAGCCTGAATTGAGTCTGCCCTTTGCTGTGCTGAGCAGAGCTAGATGGATGATGACAAGCAACCCTCAAGCCAGTTTGTGCAGTAGCGAGCTGGACAGTTTTTTATTTGCCTTAACAACAGTAAGGGCTCTCAAGTGTTGCGAGACATCTTGTCTCCAACCTGGCCTATGCCAAAGAGAACTGTTTGTCCCAGGATTTCATCAGCTGACTTCAGTTCAGTCCTGACTGAAAACTTCAGCTAGTGTGATAGGAAACAGCCCTCTGCCCAGACAATATTGGAAAACCATCTTCATGAGGGCCAGACTCACCTCAGAGTGTTCTCTTTCCCAAGACAGCCCTTGGTAGTACTCAGAGCTGTCTGCTAATCTTCACCTTAGTCTGATGGAGAAAGCTTGGACTTTGGCAAACCTTTAACATAGACCAGGGTGTACCCCTGCATGTACGCATGCTCTGGGAATGCTCTGCCTTAGCTATTCCTATTGCTGTCCTGATAGCCTGTCACATGGTGATGGGAAAGACACATTCTTTCTAGGAAGCATCCTGACATTGGCTGCCAGGGATAACTAGGATTTGTAGATACTTCAATCTGAGCTCTCTTTTGCATGTGGGTCCTTGCTGCTAAGCCTGATGCACACTATGATTGTGCATGGACTAGGTGTGAGGAAGCATACCAGGTTTTTCTGGCTTGGCCAGCTCAACCTGGGTTTAGGTTTGCTGAAAACTACTGGGCTTTGCTGGAACCTGTCACCACCACAGTGTCTCCCTGTGATGGCCTGAAGAGTACATGGTCCTCAGGAAGAACTGGACTGGGGACTTCCCAAAGAGACGAGGATTGCCCTACAGAAATGACTGGGTGAAGGAAAGATCCCAAACTATGTGAGATTCTCACGCTGTTTAGTGCTGTAGGTAATAAGCAGACTTCTGGTGTAGCTGTGTAGGGCAAGAGCAGAAGGGTGAAGAGTTGCATGACCATGAAGTTCCCAAACCTGCAACATTAGCGAGTTTGAGAACCTGAACTAGGAAATAAAACTGAAGCTCAGAAGAAAACAAGAAGTAGAATTCTGTGTCTATAATTTGTTTTCTGTTGCACAGCCTAAAAAAAGTGCCATCTGGGATCCTAGAGGCTCTGAAATATCCTCAACATTCACAGGGAACAAATCCATGGTCGTATGGAAGAGTGCCCATGCACAGGCATGTGGCCATCAGCGTGGCAGAAAATTAGTAGGACACATATGTCACATAAAAAGGTGAATATCAGGCAGATTCCATGATTTCTGGAACCATATTCTAAACAGATCACAGTCAAGACAGTAAATGGAAAAGAAAATATCGAGGTCAAAGTCTGGGTCAAAGGCCAAAGTCAAAGTCAAAATCAAGCACCACACCATTTTGATGCAGAGACAGATATTGCAGTGCATAGCAGAGAAACAACTAGAGGTTCAATTAGTACTCGGTCACCAAAACTCATGGGTTTCCGCTTCTTCGGTCCTTGTGTCTAAGCTTTCCTCAGTACCAGAGAGTGGTAGAGACACAAGGATGTGTAGCATTTAGGTACAAATATCTGTAGCATATTGTCAGGCCTCTGTCACTAAGGTTTACATCACTTTCTGACTTTGCCCCCAGATGTTGGGGGTGCTGCAGATGGGAGAGTTTTGCTGGGAAGAAAAAATTGGAGTTAAGCCCAGGCTAAACACATGACTTGGATATACACAGTATTCCTGCTAGGTTTACAAGCAATTTACTTGACTCTGTCATGGATTAAATATGATGGTTTTGACCAGTCTGTGTGGCAATCCATTAATTTAATCCTGTTCGTTTTGGTATGAGCGTATCTCTGTGTGTGCATTTATGCTGCATAGAGTAGCAGCTTCAACTCCTGCTGGACCCTGGTTGCTTGAGTCACATCAATCCATAGATAGATCCCAAGTCCAAGACTGGCTGCTGGAATCCAACATTTTAATGTTAGTGCAGTTAGGTGGTATTAGGAAATAGGTAAAAGGCCCAACAGATGTAGACAGGTTTCCTTTAGTAACATATTTAATGCTTAGAGGGGAAATCATCATAAAATTGGAGATACCTGAATCTGATGGATAAACCAGGATAGGACCAATTTATTCACATGTATACATATATATACACACATGTACATAGAAGTCCTATATTGTTGGGGTTTATATAGATCTACATATGTATATGTCTCTGTGTGTGTATATGTATGTGCATATACATATGTATGTATGGGGGAGTGTCTGTGTATTTGTTCTGCTGAGTATCTCTGTATTTTCTCTGCTGATGCTGTTAGGTAGGGGCTGGTGAGCAAGCACAGCTTCTGCAGCATCCCACCCTGTGGGACCAGGAGGGGTTGGCAGGTCCTGCACTAACAAAGCTGGACCGCTCTGGCGTGGCTCCAGCCCACAGCTGGGCAGCTGCAAGCGCAAGTGGGTCAAGCCCCGTCTGTTTGATTCAGCCTCCGAGGCATGCCCTGAGCGGCAGCATCTGAAGGGCCTAGTGACCTCTGTTTCTAAACAGCTTGTGGGGTGAACCCCAGATGTCTCCATTGGAGTTAGGCCCCCCAGGCGTCGTTTCCAGCTGGTGGAGAGCAATGGGCTCTCTGACAGCACAATTTCTGACCTACCTTAGGGTGAGATGACTCACTCTCTAAAAGCATGTGGTTCTCGCCCCTGAATAAATGGGAAGTGAGGGTGACTAGCTCAAGCCGTGACTATTTACATTTACTTTGGATTTGTCTACGTCTGATGAGATGACGGAGAACTCTGTGGTGTTGCCTAAACCGCTGGCTTACTTCAGACGTGTGTCTTGAGAGAACAGCTGGAGCAGAGCACTATGGTTTGGGACTGCACAACAGATGAAGCCAGCTTGACTGTTTCATCTCTGCATCTGCAGAATTACATCATTTTAACCACAAATGAAGCATTTTATGTTTCATTTTATTCTTCATTCATATATATAATCCACTGGTAGACAGGCTTTTCTAATCCTCTTGTCAGCGAGGGCTTTGTGGGGTTTATGTTCTCTAAGATGATATATCCTAGCAACACCAGAATTAAACTAACTGCAGTGCAACGGGGAAGCTGCAGGAATGTCCAAGATATTGGACTTTGCCATCATCTGATTAATACAGCTACTCCCAGTGAAGTTTCAAACAGCTCAGTGGCCCAAAGATGCATCCTAACAGCGGCATGATCAAACGAGCTATAGACCATTTCTTACAGTCACGTTTTCAGATCCCTGGAATCCCCTTTGATGTTATGCTAATTGGTAGAGACACCGTAACACGGTTACACAGGTAGCTCTCAAAGTCAGAGGGAGGGCATGTGAGTAGCTAACAGGGAGAGCTTCTACTTCTCTGAAGGTATAGAGATGCTCCACTCTCCCGTGCTGATTGCTGGGTATCTCTTGGCATGTGAGCTTGCAGGGGAAGTTTTAATTTTAAGAACAGCATTTTTCTCCATTTTTTGTTTTTCTTGATCTGTTTTTTTAATGCAGCAGAATTATCTGAAAAGGGAAAACCAACCCGAGTGCTGCTACAAAAGCCATATGTAATATGATGCAGTAGCCGGGGCAACAATTTGATCTGCAGTATCCCTGGATTAGATTCTGCATATGTTCCTGTGTGATACTGAAAGACGTCAGTGAAGAATAAAGTACATGAAAATTTCCCTATTTTTAAACAAACAAACAAACAAACAAACAACAGCCACGAAACCCAGCAGAGAAACGTTCTTCCCACTGCTGTCGAAGACTCCCTGTTGGGCTGCAGCTCAGATGGACGGCGCCTTTCCCAGAGCCTCTTAGCACTAGGCCTTGTTTTACCTTTATGTCCTGAACTCCTGGGAGGAAAAACTTTCATCGTACCACAAATGATTTAAATCTCCTTTTCCACTTCAGCCCAAGCTCATTCATCTCACTCATTTTGCAAACAGACCATGTAACTCAGCAGCCTCCTTTAATGCCAGCCCAGTTTTAAAGAAGGGCAGGCAGGCTGTCATGCTTCCCAGTGTGACATTCGGTCCTGTTCACTGTTATCCTTCAGGCATCCCTCTAAAAATGTGTGTCACGGTCCCGGTCTCCTGGTGTCTCCTTTCTTTTGGGTGTTACCAGCCCTCCCTCATCTCCATGGCAGTGTAGGAGGGAGCTTGCCCTCCCTTACCTAAAGGATTTCGGTGTGCCCTGGTTAGTCCTCCTGCTCTGCCATCCTCCCACTGATGCTGGTGGCTCCATTGGCGTTTCCCCCACACTCTCTTTCCTTCCCTGCTCCCTGGCATTTTTTTTTTATTCACTTGCAGTCTGTAAAAATGATGCTGGCATCATCTGGGGATGTGGCCAGAGCTGAGTTAAGGCAGAAGTACCTGTCTTCAGCTTTAAAGCCAATAGATAGGGTCAGCAAATATTCTGTCACACAGCATTTGTCCCCTACTCCTTTCTATCTCTCTGATTCTGCCCTAAATCAAATGGCTGTGCCCATGGTTTCCTGTGAGACAGCACATAATTCTGGAATTGATTGATTTCTTCAGCATCCTCAGATGGCTGCACCGGGGCAGAGACTTGTCCTGTAGTTGAACAAAGCAGTTTGCTTTGGAAGAAACAAAAGTTTCATCTGAAAAATGAAAAAAAAAAACCCAAAACCATTCAAGAATGTTTACTTCCCTATGAGACAATATTTCCCAGATGTCTGTGAGACATGCAGCCTGAGTTGGCACAACATTCCCTATATAAACGCTCCAACCCCTGCCTGGTACCTTCTTCCGGGGAGTCTCAAGCTGCAATAAATGAACTTAAAAAGAATGCTTTATGAGAAGTTCACCAGATTAGCGTATCTGTTCTTCAGCATATGATGAACTCCCAAATTTCAGAATACTAGGGATCTATGCAGATGTTTATACAATCAGTTTTCTCGATAGCGTACTGCCACATCTGCAGCATTACCAGACCACAATTAGTGCACATAAACACCACATACAATAGCATCCTGGTCAACAGCACATGAAAATGACTGATGTAATCATTCTGTTTATTACTTGTTCTTTATCATAAAATTCTTATTAAATTTAGCTTGCTAATTTATCACTACCATCACAATATTTGGCATTTGGCCACTACCTGGAAAGATTTGATTCTGAGAAAATCAGAGCTTTTATTTAAAAAGACCACTTCAAAAGGCTTGAACCATTACTCAAGAAGACATGAAAATGCAAATTAAATAAGCCAAAAGGCTCAGAAACCAGAAGGCAAATTAAAAGAACTGAATATTTATTAAAAAATAATAAAACCAGAAATCAAACAAAGAAAAACCATTCATGGTTTTGAAGCCAGTTTCCTACTACTCAAGGATCTGATACATGTGGTTTAAAATCCTGAGCCTGACAATGTCACCAAACTCAAAAAGCTCCTCAGAAATAGAAACCTTCTGATGTACTCCTTCATCAAGCCCCTGCCTGCTCCATGCTGGGCAACGTGTATTTTCCAGAAGTGTCCCAGCTCCCTGTGACTGCATTATGCTTTTCTCAGTTCCTCTCCTCTTGCTCCCTTCTCTTTCCCAGCAGTGTGAGGTGCTGAGTGCTCACACTGCTCCTAACTCCTTTCCGTTTAGGAGCATGAGGATGGCTACGAGGATGGTGATGAGGGGACTGGAGCACCTCTTCTACGAGGAAAGGCTGAGGGAGCTGGGCTTGTTTAGCCTGAAGAAGAGAAGGCTGAGAGGGGACCTTATAAATGTTTATAAATATCTGAAGGGTGGGTGTCAGGAGGATGGGGCCAGACTCTTTTCAGTAGTGCCCAGCGACAGGACAAGGGGCAATGGG
>Ga0065711_1036675_pt1 | contig 20718 bp, 12 predicted proteins | sample Hoacrofraction12_FD_59098 | JGI IMG/M metagenome (GOLD analysis project Ga0065711, IMG submission 59098) | Hoatzin crop microbial communities from Cojedes, Venezuela - Epithelial fraction 12 v2 (version 2) | ecosystem: Host-associated > Birds > Digestive system > Esophagus > Crop | place...
CCCCCCCCCCCCCGCTATTGTTATGGGAAGTGAGAAAAATCCTATTTTGCTTTGTTCATCAACAAACCTGTCAGCTAAATGGTGATAGTGGTATCTCCTGTGGCAGTGGCACAAGAGAAACAGAGGAATCCTAATGCAATTTTCTATTTCTAAGTGTGAGGCTGCAATGCTTGCAGTTAGAAAAATCATTATGTAACTTATAAATGGAAAAAATTTGCTCAGGAAGTCACAGAGGGAAAAAATATGGAACCCCATACTGCCATTTTGACAATTTCTTTCCTTCTGAGAAGCCAACATCATTTGGAATAAGATATCTGCTTTCTCAGCCGACATCAGTCTGGTGAATAGCAGAATGACAAGTATCTCTGTCATTATTTAATTATTTAGGGCATAATATGCTATTTTATTTGACAATCTGTTTGCTCTGTGGATAAACTCTAATGCTGAATAATTTTTCCTTATGAAGGAACAAGATTATCTGCTCATTAAATAGCCTCATTGGCCCAATAGCAACATCGGACTACAAACAGAAACGGTGCTTTGAAAAGAATGGAGGAGAGATGCCTGGAAGTTACAAATAATACAACAGAGACAACTCAGTTGCTGCAGTGAGTGAGAGGAAGGAAAGCTTTGGAGACTTGGAGCAGCTGTGCTTCCTGTATGGGCAGAGGAAGTTGGGCTACTAGGGACTTACTGAGGTGAAGATCAGCTTTCCCCTTTTGGCTGGTCTGGTAAATTGGCTTACAGACCCCGGGTGACACTGACTAGTACCCTGCAGGGCCAAGATCAACAAGCCTTGCTATAATTCCTTGGGGCTTCTGTACCAGGTGGCGGTTTGATCCCAAACCCCAAACAGACACGGAAGGTTCATTTTCCATAACTTGTTTTCATCTGGTGTGCATCTTCAGATGGAAATGCTCTGGATTTCATGGAGTAAGTTATAAAATTGAGGACAGCAAGCATTTCATGATGCTCTGATTTTGCAGGACCTGCATAATGCATCGTGATAATAATAAACTCTAAGCTATCAAACAGCGTTTTCCATTTTAATGTAGCCGAATGGTTTCACAGAGCTCTGTCATCGTCATCATCATTTTCAGATGAAAAAGCACAGAGAAGTGTTTTGCTTGGGGCTGTATTAAAAACCAGTAACATATCTGAAACTAATACTTAGCTTTCCAACCTTCTAGTCTGATGCTCTAACTACTAGTTTACCCTAGAGATAAGAACATGGATAAAAACTTTGTCATAACACAAGCGGTACAGTTTACATCACCTACATAAGAATTCAATAATGATGAGAGATTATTTTAATCACTCACTGTTCTGGGCAGCTAGAGATTTTCTCTGAGCAGTGCTATTGTCAGATGGCAAACTGAATACCTTTAGAGCTAATGGACATAAAAGAGTTAGACCTCGCATCCTGGCTCAGATGAGAGAGACATCTCACCCATTTTCTGTCTCTGATGGTGGCCAAAAGGAGATGTTTACGGAAGAGCTGAGCAAATATTTATCAACAGTTCTCTAGCATGTTGTCAGAAGCCCCAGAAACTTGCAATGAGGGACTTTTTGAAACAGGAAGTGGTTTGTATTTAATAGCCCAAAGGCAAGGAATGCCACAGCTTGTTTGAGAGCTGAAGAAGGACCTCCATTAGTTTATTTTGAACACAAAACAAAACAAATGGCAGTTGGTGCCTTGTAATATTTGCATAAGAAGAAACATGAGCAATTTCCCATTCACCTTCTCTGTAAAAATTCTCATGTCCTGGGCTTCTGTCACCCAAGGTTAAATTCAAAGAATACACCCCAAAAGCAAGTTTGGTCCATTCTGGCTGCTGTTAGTGTTGGGAGAGGTTCACAAGCACTCTTGTGAAAGAAGAGACTCCGTCCCTCCGAGATTCAATAAAATATCACAGGACTTGTCACCATACACCTTACAGCAAAAATACCTCTCTACTCCGTTTACTCAGGCTTTGAAATTGTTGCTAGAAAGAAGAAATAATGCTGCCAAGATTTTGACAGAAAGGTGATTTTTAGCCTTAAACTACTCAATAGCTCTATAAAAATAGCATACTTTAAGCAGAAAAGCTTGTATTAGGAAAGGAAAGAATCTGGGATCAAGGTCTATTCCAGGCCATGCAACTGTTCCCCCACTGTGCCGTGCTGTTCAGAAGTAGCCAAGCTCAAGCACGAGGGTAACATACTGTTTTACACAGGCTAATGCACCCAGGACTACAAGTGTATTCAGCCAAATAATACACTGTTCTAGCCCAGCATGACTGTTCTCAGCCTGTGGTCAGAGTTAGCCTGACCATTTCTGCATTGCTTGGGCATTTCTTTGTATGGAGCGACAAGATCATCCTGAGGCATTTGGTGTGTCAATGTATCTAACACTGCCTAACTAAGCTCTCGTCTAGATTAAACATAAAACTTGTTTTTCTGGACCACATGCAGGTTTTCAAGGCCCCAGTCTGCCTGTCTGCATTGAAATGCCAAAATAACGCTATGTGGCATGCTTTAGTATGGGAAGGATTTCTAAGTATACAATCCCATTGGCTATAATTAGCAGTATAATACCTAATGATTGTTAGTCAAAAGAGGTCCTGAACTACCTGATTTTCATCCAAAACCTGTTGATTAGTAATCTCCAGTAGCTGGGCCATAACACTCTACTGAGGAGAAACTTGGCTTGAATATAATCATTTGTTTAGCATTCATGCAAGCAAAACATCCTTTTTGTAGACAGCAATCATATTTCTACCTTTTACTAGCTTTTGACAAGAGGCGGGTGTATTAAGGATAGGAAATGTATGCAGTACAGAGTGTTCTTCGACGAGGCACATGGAAAAATACATTCTGCCTTGACAACAGTGACACTTCCTAGTACACCAGTAAGGTATCACTGAGCTGTCATCAGCTATGTTCTTAGATGGGAGAGAGGTGATGCATACATAGAAACCCAGAAAAATACAGGAAAAGATGAAAAACACTTGAAAAATAATTACAGATGTGTTATCTAAAATTAATCACAGGATTACTGCTGCTGTGATGTTGCATTTTGTCTGTTATAAGCAAACAGTAGGCAAGCTTAAATTGTGTTGTTTCTTCAAGAAAACATAGATCAACATAACAGCCTCTAAAATGTTGATTTTGCTCCTGCGCCTTCTCTACTGAAACCCTGGGAACCTCATGGACTTCATTGCACCCACTTGGGCCTGCCTAAAATAGTAGTGGCTAGTAAAAGTAACTACTGAAACACATAAACTTCTGGAAGCTGTGGATCAACGCACACATATACAGGGCATTGGACAGTGAAATAATGTATGCCAAGAGCAGAGAAACTTCTGTTCATTTTAAACACACAGAAAGGCTACTTTCTGCGCCAGTTTGCAGTGGTAGCTTCCCCTTGATGGGGCTTGCTGTGACTGTGCTGACCCCTGTACACTTCTTTGAGTTGTACTGAACAAGATGCATCTCATTTTCTGCTTCCTTCAACAGCTCTTTCCCACCCAGCCTTACAGTACTTTACCTTAGTCTCTCCAGTACCTACTTTTAGCCATTTGTTTATGCCAGTGGGATAATATTACTATTCCTGTCTCCCAGATGATTATTGCTTTTTATTCATGACTTATTCATGTATCTTCTCCCTCTGTTGGGAGTATTTGGAGAAAGTAAAAGTATAGCTGGAGGTTGAATGGAAGTTCCCACCTTCTGTCACCTATCCCAGGCTTTCACAACTTTTAGATCTGTTCTTGACATCCCTGGGGTACTTCATATAAACCTCTGAATCCACAAGGCAAGGCTAAAAACGTACTCGGCTACACAGCATGCAAAGAACTACTTCTACCACAGACAGCAGCTACTTTTAGCTGTACAATATTTTTGGTTTCTTCTGCGCCTTCTTGTCTGATGGGTTAGGAGGGTATTTCTTACACTTAATCTTCTTCCTCAGTTGATGTTCATGAGGGAGCACAGCCCCTGAAGCTGCCCTGCTAGGAACTGATAGGCTGTGTTGTCACCAGAGTACAGGACAGGAGGTTTCTTGTTTGTCAGTGCTAAGTCCCTTCCAGCTACAAAAGGGGGTGACAACAAGAACTAGGAAGAAAAGGAAGATTAATGGTGTGTGTAACACAGTAGAAATAAGGAATTATCATACTCTGCAGAAAGGAGCTTTCCACAGGAAATGGCTCTAGAGAGGTGGATGTAGGAGCCAGTAACATCTGTAACTAGTCATTTAGCCAGTTTATGCAACTGTACGATAAACTTCATGCAGTCCCGTGATAATAGTTATCTTCTGACTTGAATGCTGCACAAAGCACGGGGATCATGATCAATGTCTGGCAGGCACAGTGTCCTTGTTACCAAGCAACACAACTTCTTTTGCAGAACCAGATTTCTACTTTGATCCATTCCCATTTGTTTTCTACAATTTATACATTAGCAGTTAAAAGGAACAGGTACAATAAATATCAGTGAAGCATCTGTTAACTCTCTAATGTTCATTAACATTGAGATCAGTGCTAACTGATGCAAACAGAGAAATTAATACATAAATCACCCATAAAACTAACTCTTTCACAGATAAAATCTTTCTATGGGAAAATTTGTTGCCTAGGCTAAGCTTTAGTTCACTAGCTCTTGTGGGCTATGTGGATGCTTTCTGGATTTTTGATATCCAAAGAGTATTCTGCCCTTTGCTCACAGAGAAATACACATAACACAGACACAGGGACATTAGAAAGGGAGGTGTGATGGCAAAGGCAATGAAGAAGCTACTGTACATAAAACAATCATTACATTATATCCTTTGCTAATGGGGAAACAACTTTATCAAAGGAATTTGACATGATGCAATTTCCCTACAGAAGAGCTACTAATTAGAGTGGACATTGGTGTTATGAATTATTTGTCTTTACAGTAACCTTCTGTGAAACAGCATAAGCTTCACAAGGACTGTGGGTTGTAGCCTGGTTTTAAAGAGTTAAACGCTGTTCTGGACACCTGTGTCCAAGCTACACCTGTGCCAAGGAGTTCTTAGGTGATGTCCGGCAAGATTCCTAACAAAGATTTTTGTGAGTGCTTACAGAGTTTTTAACATTTTCTGATCATTCCACATGACATTTGGCAATTCCGTTTCTAGAAGTGTTGGCATCTTCCATCTATGACTAAAAACAATGGAACTGTGCCCCGAGACAACGAATTTGTATACAACGGTCAACTGACAAACTGAAAGAAATGTGTCCCAAAAGTTTAAGAGGTGCCTGTAACAATTTTGTCATTACCATAACTCAGGTATTAAAGAGCAATAGGAGAGTAATGGAGGATGGCAACGTAGAATGGATTTCAGGCAAATAGTTCTACCACCTAGGGGTATCTGGAGGGTCCAGTTCAGTCCTTTTCTATACTATCCATCACCTACCCTTCTCTTTGGCAAAATCTAGTGATATATCACGTAAGATGCAAGACAGTAGATCTCCAGAAGGGAGAGAAAACCACCTTTATTGTGCTACTTGAATAGCTGGTGAAGATATAGCCAAGACATTTGAGAGATCAGGAAACATACTTGGAACAGCTTTTCTGATCACAGACCTGATGTCCAGAGTGTGAAGAGACACTCCTTAACAGCCATGAACCAAAAAAATAAAAAGATAAGAGAAACATCTTGCTTTCCTCAACCACAGGGTGAAAGTCACTTGCCCGGAAGAACAGTTTCCCCAAGGTGGCCTCGTGGTGTCAAGAGGTCATAAAATACAAACAGCAGTCTTTGCTGAAGTTCACTAGGGTCTACAGAAATCTTTCTATGGCTGTCTCTGTATCACGTGTTAGCAGTCATGATCACTGCTTATGTTATCCAGTGAGCATTATACGCAGTTGCTGCAGTGTATCTTCCTTAACAATTGAAAATGAGGGCATTTTCACATGACCATCCCTTCTTTCAGATTATTTGGATTAATGTGTCTCCACTGATAACTGTGTCTTCCTCCAAAATGAAGGGACATTTTCCCCTCCCCAGACACCAAGGAATATCTATAAATTTTATGAGATGCACCTATTTTTATAAATCCACAAACTAATTCATCTTCTAAGTGACCTTGTTGGATTATTTTTCTTTTCTGATATTTTTCATCTCACAGTGGCTATTCTTCGGTCCTTGTGAGCCAGCTTGTGATCCTCAGCACTCTGTGAAGTAGATATGTGCCCCACCTACGCAGCTATATATATATACAACACAGATTAATTATTTTGGGCCTTGCTTCCAGCAAACAGATTTTGTGCTGATTTGCTGTACAGGGCTGGGTCCTGGCAAGTCCCGAAACCACTTAAAAGCAGGAATACCCTGTCTCAAGAAGGGAAAAATCTCACTATCAAAAAGGGACAACTACGTGTCCTCACTTCCCTTGAAAACCTAGCCACTTATGGAAGGTGCTGCCTCTGTAGCTGTGGATAAGTTTTGGGTTTGTGCAGGAGAGGCTGTCTAAAGATTTCAATGGGTGGAAATGGATCAGTCATTTTTCTCTAGGTGTAAATGTCATCACTAAGGTTTAAAATACCCAGAGCCCGTGAGAATTTTACTGTTGATTTCAAAGAGCCCAGCAGTTTTCCCCTCATTCCTGACTTTGGAGGAAGGTGTCTGAAAAATTGAAAAAAATCCACCTGAGAATGTGAATATATTTTCTACTAATGACCAAATACAGTAGATAATTTTGCACATGTATTTAGAGGAAATACTGCACCTGTGTCTTTTACACCTGCTTTCAGCAAACCTTCTTGAAAATGAACTGTCAGTACAAAAGTTTTTTTCTCTGAGTTAAATACTTATCACCTCAGCACCTCCTTCAATTATTCCTGGTTTGGATTATATCTTTGATTAAATCCTTAGGTTAATTTTTAGGAATGACACAGCAAACCTGGCAGCCGTAATCCCTTTAGTATTTCAATATGTTTTGGGGGTTGAAGGATGTTAAATGTGGCAGTTTAAATGCTAAGCTGTGTAATCAGTTCATTAGGAATTTGCTCAACAGGTTTGCAGCCTGCAGCCGAAGCATGCAAAGCTGGACTCAAATAATTCACCAGACAGTTTAATGTAAGAACAAGATAAACTGCAGCATTTGTTGACAAACCCTGGGATTTTGTTAGCAGAGGTAAGTGCCTATTCACACCCACACCCATGGATAACTTCCCCACTTCCAGCGCAGAGGCACTGTAACACAACTGCATTTAGCAGCTGGGACAGGTATGCACAACTCCACCTCCAAGACCTTGACCCAGGACAGCCTTAGCCAGCAAAGCTAGGCTTCAAGAGGTCAAGAAGGAATCTGAGGAGCTCCATGACAGCCGTGTAAATCTTTCTGTTGATTGCTGTGGGGACCACACCACATCTATGTGGTGGACCTACAGACACTGACATACTCAATCCATGGCTCTACGGTGGCCTGTGTTTCTGTCTGGAGGAACTATGTCCCCAAATTGAAGCAAAAATCTGTTGCCTTCTTGAAGCTTTCTCAGCCTTTTGAAATCAAACTTCATTTTATGCTGTCCTGTTTTCTGCTTCCACTCCAGCCTGATGAATATCCATCCTGCAGCTTGAATATTGTTAGTTGTTTTGGGGTTTTCTTCCCCTCATATATAGAATTCCTCTCTTTGACCTTTATCTCACTCTCCACAGCAAAACTTATCTTTGCTAATGTTACAAAACAGGCACAATCATGAATAATTCAAGCCCAGAAACAAATGACTCAAATTTCACCCAAGTCCCCATGCTAATATTTTTCTCTAACTGAGTTTATATCTTCAGACATTTCTAACATCTAAGACACGTGGAATACATCAATTTAGGTGGAGTTCAAATCTCTGGTTACCTGTCTGATCTGATAGTTTCCAGATGCACCATACAGCCCCAACACGATAAATGCCCTTACCTAGACAGCAAGAGAAATTTGCTCAGAGCAGTTAGAGTGTGAAGACAATGGACAGAAAAGGCCCACCCACCCCAGACTCCATAGTTTCGTGATCATCTACCCGTTTCTTTCAGAAAAGGAAGATGTCTCTATCACTGTAGTGAGTTAAAGACTTTTTCTGTCTGTGCCTGAGACACCTGTGAGCATAAATCTGAAGCAAGACCTCCTCCTGCAGCACTCCATTAGCATTTACTCATTTCCTTGCTAGAGTCCTATTAAATGCAGAGTTCGTTTAGACTTAGAAGCAATTCATGAAGCCCTGAGCAGTTCACTGATCAAAAATCTCTTGAGGCTCTTCTTCTGCAACAAAAATTTATGTAAGGAGAGAAAGGGGGGCAGGGGAGAAACAGAAGAGCAAATCTCCACATCAGGGCTCAGTATGATAAACAAGAACGTGAAGGAAGGGTGCACTATGGGGAGAGGGAGGATACAGTGATTACGTGACAGAGAATGATCTTCCTCCTCAAAATGCCTCTGCAAGGAGGAAGCAAGAAAACATGAGAATCCCGCCAGTACACACAAAGACCCTTCAAAGCACCATGGGGACTATGCTGATGAAGAGCTTCTTTCTGATACCTCTTGCCAATTTGATATTTGCCAAATCCCATTTGCCTCTAATCACTCCCAGACAGTTGCTTCGCCTGAATCTGCTCTCTATTTTTGTGGTGCAAAGCTGGAGTTGGGCTGTAGAAGCTCGCTTGGTGCTGGTGTATGTGAGAGCAGGCCTGTGCCTATCTTTATGGTCCACAGAGAAATCAAAATGCCGACTGACCTGCCTTAGACGCTGGCTTGGACAAGTCCTGGAGAAAAAGGTGGATAGCAGGGTGGGCACGTGGACCTGCATGGTATTATAAGGGTTATCCTTATAGGAAGAGAGAGTACACAGCTAGGATATTCCCAGCAGGTGCTCTGGGAAGAAATGGTTACTCAGAGACACAATTACTTTTTGACAGCTCAGGAAAGAGAATCTGCTTACGAAAGACCATATAGACATTCATCTTGCTACAATTTCTTCCATTACTCTGCCCCAAATACAGAGTCACCCTTTCTTACTCATCCAGTGTCTCTTACAGGATACTACACAAAAGGCTTGGCTGCCTTTTGGAGGCAAGCCCAGTTTTCTGAAAGACCCTTCATGGCAGAGCAAAAACAAAGAGAAAGGGAGTCCTTATTAGGTGCTAGTTACCTAGGCAAAGCACCAAGGCAAATCTAACCTGGATCTTAGTAATACGTGCCATTCTCTATAAAACCATCAATACATCATGTCCACTTTCCTTCAACCTTTAAATTATGGCAATACATAACGACAAGAAATTGCTTTCTGACCCTTCTCTGCATACCTTCACAACAGCAGAAGCAATCAGCTGGCATCCTGAAGCACAGCATCTGATTGCATTTCACATGCATAATGGTAGCTGTTATTATTGGTAAGAACAGTTGTTACAGTTCAACAAATGTGTCTTAATCATTTTCTGCTTATGTAACACACTGTATACAAGTATTAATGCAATCAAGAGCACTCTAAATACTAACGTGCAGAAATACTACCTGCAGTCTCCTTTTACTCAGTGAGGACTGTTACTGAATCTAAAAGTCTGGATAGAAAAGCCCTGTGCAGAAGCTGGGTAATTTGAGGGGATTGGTCCCACATTTAGGCTTTTCATGTGTAAGGTGATCCTTAATACTTATGGGTTTAGACCCTAGTTTAGGAAAAGTGAAACTAAATTTCTTATATGTCTCTAATCTCTTTTTGCCACTGGCCCATCAGGATTACTTGCACTGATTTCTGTCCTGTTATCCTGAATTTAGATTCCTGTATGTAAGAGCAAACGAAGCCTGTATGCAGCAATAACGTTATCTATCCTGGAGAACTTAAAAAAAAATAAAAGAAAAAAAACAAGAAAAAAAGAAGCTCTATGTGTAGATATAGAGATGTTCTGATTTTACTTCTCATGCTCATAAATTAGTTATGCCAGTACACTCTCAGCACGGGGGAGAACAGCTACAGACTGCAGAATTCCCTCATCCTTCCAACAGGGTAGTTTCTTCCAGGCTACCTACTGAGAGAATCTTGTGGCCCCTGCTAATTTCTGAGTGATTGTCTGGGAGAGTGCGTGAGCCAAATCCCCTCTGGGGACCATTCTAGCAATGTAACAGTATAAGCAACTAGATTCAGGTGCCCAGCAATGTTTTCCGGCGCTTTTTAAAATCCTGAACTATAACAAGCACATCATTGCTGCACCAGATCTGCTTAATCTGTAATATATTGTATTAGGGATTGCCAGCAAACTGAAAACAAAGGTCAGTTTCTAAATATACATCTGTATATAGCCATACAAACACATCCAGTTGCCCCCTGGAATTAGATTACTTCCTGGGGAACTGTTCTGCTACAGACTTAGAAGTACCACTACAAGATACACTTTCTTTCACCAATGAACAAGTTATTACCTCTTTCCTTAATAGGAAGGAGGGAGAAGAACATACTCAGTTAGGGTCACAAAGTGTTCCCAAAGTGCCCCTGAAAACTCATTTCTAACTTGGAACTGTCTGGGGGGACTCAACAGTCCTTGCTACAGTGTTTTTCATGTTTACAAAGTACTAGATAAACCTTGAAATGAAGATATCCTTCATGTCAAAAGCAAATATCACCTTGGCTTTTTGGTACAGTATGGGGCAATTTGCACAGTTCAGATAAAGCATACAGAAGTATTCCTATTGCCTGGTTCTTCTCCTAACCAGGCTTTGGACCAGCAGAGTTTTGTTTTTCTCCATTACTGTTTATGACTACTCTCTGCACAAACCAGGCCATTTAATTGAATAATGAGGAATTTTTCTGTGAATTCTTTGGTGACTTGGGCTGAGAAAAAGTGATCAATCCGTATCTCAAGGGACTCTTCAAGTGGTTTGCAACCAAGGTTTTAGACTGAAAAAAACACTGAGCTTGTCTCCACAGCTAACTTGAGCAGATATACAACTCTTTAACCTAGCAGACTATACAGGGTCTGGCTGGCTGATTTCCTGCCAGCAGCAAGCAAGGCTTGTGCAGCCCTTCTAGCTCAGTTTTGAGACAATGGCTGTCTTGCCACTGGTAAGCAAGTTTCTGCAGTTGCAGTTTCAAAGGTAGAAAAAAAATAAGCTGTTCTTCATTAAACATGACAGTAAACTGAGCAAACAAAAGCAGAGTCAGAACTGAGACCAGCAGATATGCCTGCCTGCCTTCTCCTTGCTCAGAGCAACACTTAACGGCATAAACCAACCCAGGGTAGAAGATGTCAGAGATCAGTGTACCTACTGCATACGTGGTCACCCCGTTTAAAATCCACTCAATATCATCTACTTTTGGACTCTGTCACTTTTCCTGAGTTTGGCTTACTCCTGGAAGTATTTCAAATGGGCCTGGTTGAAGCAAGCCCCGAGAAATCGAGTCACTTGTCTCCTCCAGCTCAGGTAGGTTCTGGGACAAGAGTCCAGAGATAGACATGTACTGTGCACTTGACCAATTGCTCAGTATAACGACTATAATGACAGTCCCCAAGATTTTTGATTGTTTTTCCATGACAGAAAAATGAACAATTTAATTTCCTCGCTGCTGGAATCAGCCAGCCAGCCTGTGGCATTAAGGTATAAATACATCTGAATAAATTAAAGAAGGATAAGGGAGACATTCAATACAAAGAACATCCTCTTCTCAGAGGCACTCAGCATCAGAATAACCTTTCCATGTAAGAGTATGAAAGTTAGAATTGTTACACTCGTGCCCTTTCAGCTTCTGAGAATATTTTTATAACCTCTGCTGGGGGTCGCACAGCTTTCTATAAAGGCAGGTTGTTGACAGATACCAGATACAATAACATCAAAAGTATCTTGAGCTGGGGGACATGAAGGTCCAAGAAGCAGATTATGCACAAATAAGTCTTTTATCAGCTTCTTGTGGGAGTCAGGATATGTATGACTGGCCTTCTTTCCCAAAGAAGAAATAAAGGCTTGGCTTTCATGGGTTTGGGAATTATGAATCTAGAGGTTTCTATAGCAGAAAATGCAGTACAGAAATTAGTGATATCTACGTGAATGCAGAGCAGTCCCTCAGTGTTTAACTGTGCATAGCAACAACACATACCATTATGGCAGCTGATAACTAATACAGTACCCAGATGAAAATGCAGGGTATATCTTAGAATTTGCATGTTGTGTGCATTAACAGTGCAGCCTGGACCACAGCCAGGATGCTAAGTCTCACAAAAGAGGAGTTACCATGCAGTTGATGGTTACAAGGATGAACAGCTTTGTGCATGGGGGATCAGATCTGGTTAGTGACATGATCACAACCGTTCTAGATAAAAAAAATTAGCAATTAAAGAGAGGAAAGTAGTGTCTTCTCAACTGCCAGCACCTGGATTGACGTGTTTAATAAATTCTCTTAGACCTGTTTTGGTTACAAAATTTGCAAGGTTACAACAGACAAGCAAAGAAGAATTATTGAAGTGTCAGCTTATCTGAATGAATCTGAACCTCTTGACTGGAGGGATGTCTGGTTTGTGAAAGGGACAATTTACCTTGCACTGTCTTCAGCTAGCAAAAGAAAAAAAAAGTAGACGCAAGTAGAGAACAACAGTGGGAAGATGGAACTAGTGCAAGTCACAGTAATTGGGTGTAACTGCTGTAACAAAGTACTGGACAAATGAGCTGGAAAAAGTCCCTTGTTCAAACACTGTAAGGAATAGTGGTCCTGCATTACCCTGCAGGAGTGGGCAGAGTGAAGGGCCAGAGCTATTTCCTCTGCAAAATCCGTCATCAGGATATGCGCTCTATTCTGAGTGGCACCTTGCTATTTATTTCAGGTTGCTGATGCTGGACTCTATGCAATGTTGCAGGCTAAGAATCCCTCCGAGTGATGATCCTGATTTTTCCAGTGATAAGTTTATGACAAACCATCTGAACATCACTGGCCTCACTTTATCCACCTGTGAAAATTTAACAAACTCTTTCGTTTGTCAAATTGACAGTGTTAAAATTAGTCAGCAAGAGTCAGAGCATAAAACCTTACTCCCTGGATGAATACTTTTTCACCTAAGTTAATCTGCCCAATTTCTCTAGAACTGGGCATTTAATTATTCTCTAAGACTGTAACATTTACACAGCATTCTGGAGGAAAATTTAATAACATCACCTTATAAGACTCAGCATAGATTTTGTTTTTGTAAGAAGCATGACTTTTATGAGCCAGAAGAAACATAATATTTACAATGGCTGTAGAGGGGATTCTATATCGCTACCTTGTGGGCTGTATTCACAAGAGGACACGAAGATGGAAGAGAGTTCTGTCATCTAAGGTTTTGACCGACATGGTTTGAAAAAAGAGTTTGAGTCTAAGATGACAATCTGGTATGCTGGAAGTTGCTTTAAAGCCCAAAAATGGCAAAGAAGCCAAAATGTTAAAAGTATTTATGGATTGAAAATTAAAGAAATCCATAATAATTAGAAATATTGAAAAATAAAATGATGGCCTTTTCTATCTAAGCAAACTTGATCATCTAGAAATGTTAATATTTTGATATCTTTAAAGGTTAATCTGAAATACATTTTTCAAAATTACATCAAAATTGATTTTTCCATCATTCAAAAAAAGACATAAAACACTGTCTTTTGGGATAACTTATATCATTCTTATTTTGCCTGACTGTAAATGGGTGCTGTACATGGCTGAGGTAGCAATTCAATTAGGGAACTGCAAAAAGTTGCTTCATTACCGTAACTGCTCTTATTATGGTTTGACCTAAAAATCTCCAGGAATACCAAGACACCAGAGTGTTAGGGTCCATCCAAATATCTAATATACGTCTCTAAATAAGTTCCTAATCTAAACAGGCAAAATACTGTGAGGAAAAATATATTAGCCCCCCATTTGGAATGTGAAGATCATATGACACTAAGAGGAAGCGACATGCCAATGGCTACCCAAGAGCTCAGTGGCAGAGCAGGGGATCGTCCCGACTCCCTGAGTGTGTATTCAGTGCAAAAGCATCCTTGGCTTCTGAAGAGTTATGTTATAAGTTGTTCTGTGAATGAAAAGCAGAAAATGGAGGCTGTGACTGTGTGCTACTCCAGATCCAGGATTAGTTCCTTACACTAATGAGATGGCCAAGTAATTCCACAGGGTTTCACCAACGTAATCAAGTCCAGCATCTTACAGCCTTTAGACACTGATGAACCCATAGTCTTTGCTGTTATCAATTCACGTAGTTAAAAATCATGAAAGTAATTTGAAAAGTACCTTCTGCTTAGAGCTGCCACAATTCTTTCCTAAAGCATGTCTTGGCCAGAAGTGTGGTTCAAACGGCAGGGGTATTAAAATCTTTTCTAGTAGGAAGTTGCCGATGATGCTGGTGTGTATATGCCCTTGGAGTGCCCAGGCTGTCAGCTGCAGCAGCTGCTGCTTCATTCATTATACATGAGGAGTTGCAGGCAGCGTGAAGCACTGAAATTAATCCTGACAGAGTCATGAATAAAATGTAAATATATCTTGAGAAGGAAAGATTCGCAAGGGAGTGGTGGGGGGGTGTAGAAAAAAGAGGCAAAAGAGAGGAAAACTGATCAGTTGTAGGAATGTACGAGAAGAATGAACCAGTACGGCCTGCAGAGTGAGCACCTGGGTCTTTGCCTCATTTCGTGCCACTGGGAAGCAGACTCCAGGACTGCTAGCACACAGCACTGTGCTGCAGCTGCTGGAGAATACAGACACAGCAGCACAAAATAAAAAAAAAAACAATCCAGAAAACAACAACAAAAAACCCATTTGTGCCTAGGGAGTTCTAAACCCAAACGAATTGTGGAACTAGTCTTGAGGGCCACAGAATAAGGCTTGCTCTGTGCGTGCATTTGGCAGAAGAGGGAATAGCTGGTATCAGCTTGCCTTTTAGCCATATCTTCCCATTTACTCAGTGCCTGCTTAAAAAGTGCTGGTATTTTGAGTTAGATCTTGAAGATAAGCTATCCCCTGTTTGTTTCCGGTTACTACCTCTTTCAACAGGCAGGGACTATATGAATGCTCTCAGGCTGTTTTTCTGGTAAAACAGACCAACTAAATCACCTTCTGTAGAACCATGTAATCTAGCTGTAAGGCTGTTACCTTCCTGAGCAGCTCAAACTAGATGACAAACATTTGTCTGATTCTGTTCACACTGCCTGGTAGTCAGTAAGCTGCTTCAGCTCTCTCTTCCTCAAATTACCTGGCTTCACAATCCATCAAATGATATTCATCTACTTCACTGGGGGATGAGGAAGTATTGTATGATTCTGGATCCTTGATAAAAAGTTGTTCTCTAGATACAAAGACTGACAATAACACGGAATTTGCACAGCCTCTTTCATTCCGTGGTTTGAAAACTGCAGGTCAAATATTGCTCTTAGCTACGCCCAGGCAATTCCAACTAATTTCAGTTGCAGGCAGGACAAAAATTTGCATATGCAGGGCTCACTCTAACATCATCGCAATTTGTGTATGTATGTACGTGGAGGGCATGGGAGTGGCACACTGCAGCCACTTTCTGACAGCAATTCTACCTACCCAGTGGGGTGCAGGAGAGAGAGAAATGAAGCATAATTTTCCCAGTGGAAACTACAGGGAGAATTTTAAGCAGGCAGAATGTAATTACCTGAAATGGAATCGTACATTATACCCAACACACCATTCCACATAAAAATTTAAAGCACGATTTGCAACTGAGGAAGCCGAAGTGAATTCCTGAGTTTCATTAATTTTGTTCCTCCTCTTTAGCACGATGCTGATGATGAAAGGCAGTACCACCTTCTCTATGCCCTGACCTGGAGGCAGAAGCTGGGAGGTGCGTTGTACCTATTTCTGAGAGAACCTCAGCTGCAGATCTTCCGCCCTGTTCTTTGTACTGCTTTCAGTACACAGCTACTATATCTATACCTTACTGGATGCATATATGTCACTCAACCACAGTCCCTAGCTCCTTCTATTACATGGCTCCTGGATGCCTCAAAATCCTTAAGGCTCTTATCTGTCCAATTAATCCCTCCTGAGACACAGCCAACAATTTTAAAGGCAAGAACTGAGACTTAGAAAAACTGAGAATAGAATTCATCTTACCTAACTTCAGAAGTCTGAAATGTAGATGTGTGCACCTAAGCTAGGAAACTAGGCTTTTCCTTATGAGTCATTAGAAAAAAAGAGGTACTTAATAGGGCTGAACCATCCTAAGTGTTTAGGAGGGAATTGATTATTTCTTGGAAGTGCCTGTTTTCCTTCTTTTGCTATATAGAAATATTAGATAATTGTCCTGTCACACATGTAGACTAAACTGAAATCCATAGTGGAAAAGGGAATTGAAATCACATCTCCTAATTCATACACACTTTTCTTAGCTTGTGAGCCACGACTCTATTCCTGAAACAACTATAAAAAAATCTTCAAAAATACAGTCCTGCCGGGATAATCGCTCTCAGCCCTTCACAGATGCTATGGCCCATGAGTGAACCAGTAACTCTGTGTCTGTTCCCACCAGAGTTTCAAAGAAATATCAGTCCTTGCAGTGCATTTCTGAGGCAGAGAGGCATTTCCTCCAATGCTTTAGCAGACAAAGTTTGCATACTAAAAAGATAAGCCTGTATCACAGAGAATTTCCGTCTGACTAAACAGGGGAATGGGGATAGATTGATGAGTGCCTATAGACCTGTGGGTCACTCTGCTAGTGCTTACCATCATACAACAGATGAGAGAGGAATTTATTTTATTTATAATACATATCTAATTATTAAATAAAGACACAACAACAATTACCAAAACCTTGGTATTAGTTGATTGTTGCACCAGTGACTAAAGAAGGAACGTTGCCTACACATAACATCAGGATGAAGTAAAAGCTTAGGGGGAGCTTAACCTTCTAATACCTACAAGAAAGAATTGAGAATCATAGAATCGTAGGCTGAAAAAGATCTCTAAGATCATCAAGTCCAACCATCCACACAGCAACACCATGCCTACTAAGCCATATCCCAAAGTGCCACATCTACATGTTTTTTAAACACCTCCAGGCATGGGGACTCAACCACCTCCCTGGGCAACCTATTTCAATGCCTGACCACTCTTTCAGTAAAGACATTTTTTCTAATATCTAATCTAAAACTCCCCTGGCACAACTTGAGGTCATTGCCTCTTGTCCTATCACTAGTTACTTGGGAGAAGAGACAAACACCTGCCTCACTACAAGCTCCTTTCAGGTAATTGTAGAGGGTGATAAGGTTCCCCCTCAGCCTCCTCTCCTCCAGACTAAACACCCCCAGCTCCCTCAGCTGCTCCTCATAAGACTTGTTCTCTAGACCCCTCATCAGCCTCCTTGCCTTTCTCTGGACATGCTATAGCACCTCAATGTCTTTCTTGTACTGAGGGGCCCAAAACTGAACACAGTACTCCAGGTGTGGCCTCACCAGTGCTGAGTAGAGTGGCACGATCACCAAGCCAGGATGCTGTTGGCCTTCTTGGCCACCTGGGCACACTGCTGGCTCATGTTCAGCCACCTGTCAACCAGTACGCCCAGGTCCTTTTCCACTGGGCAGCTTCCTGGAAGGCAGGGCCAGGCTCTTTACTCAGGAGCAGGCTGGGACCACCAAAAAAGGTGGTCATAAACTGAATCAGGAGAGTTTCAGGCCATCTACAGGAGGAAACTTTTTACACAGTGAGGACAACCAAGCATTGGAGCGGTCTCCATCCTTGGAATTTTTCAAGATCTGACTGGATAAAGTTCTGATCAAACTGTTCCGACCTCACAGATGACCCTGTTTTAAGTAGCAGGTAGGTCTAGAGACCTCCCAAGTTCCTTTCTAAACTATACTATTCTATGATTGTATGATGAAGACATTGATTATTGACCGCTTCCCATCCCCTAACAAGGCATTCAGAGAGCAAATAAACATGGTCCTTATTGAAGCTTCATATGCAGTAAACAGATCTACCAGAGCAGACAGTAACCAGCCCTTCTCAGTCCTCTGTGTGAAGTGTGCAACAAAGACAGTGGAGAGTAGAAATTCAGCATTATGTTTTGCAGTCTCTACCTCCTTGAGCAGCCTGAAAGTTTGAGCAGCCAGAGTAATGAAACTCAGCTTGAGAAATCTTTGCAGCACGTAAGAGACCAAACAGGTGGCTGGTGAGATGAGAAGGTAGTGGCTGTGACTCATGTCCCCGGTCCCTCAACCTGCAAACACAGCTTGCATTAGAGGCATCTGGCCTTAACTTTGTACACAGAAAGCTTGCAGTGGATATATCTGTGTTCTCTGAGACAGCTTTATCACCTTTATAAAGTGCTGTCAAGAAAGAGCTTTACTTTCTCTATATGGAACAACGTCCTGCCTTGTAGCCTATCCGGAGGGGGAAAAAAAAGATAAAAGAAGTCAAATCAGTAGTGAAATCCCTGAACAGCCAGAATTTAATCCTTTTAATCCTTTTGGATCTACCTAGATATTGCGTACTCCAGAAATCACCACTTGACTGAAAAAGTGAAAAAACCTATGTCAGCATTTGATACAGAGTTGGATTACTCAACCATGGCGTCAATGAGCCTGAGTCCCTGGGGTCTTTTACTACTGCCAAGTCCAAATAGGCACAGACACACCTCTCTCGTGCCTGGGAAAGAGCTGCAAAAAGCATTGAATGCATTATGCTCTAGAGATGCCTTTACATTCCTGCTCCTTCCTGTTTCATTAAGGCTTTTTAAATTGAGGCTTAAATCACTTGGCTGGCCAGCAGAACATCTGCAGGAAATTCAGAAGGCCCATTCACACCTCATGGGGTTTTTTCCACCTGGTTTAATTGCAAAAAAAGATCTCCATTGTACTCTTTCTCAAGTTGTGCCTCTCAGCTTGTGAGAGGAGGAAAACCCTCTAGCAGAAAAAACTCTACAAAGCTGAAGGACAAGTCATAAAGCCATTGAAATGGAAAATTAGAAAGCAGTATAAATAGGCTCTTTGGAGGAAAATAGGTCTTCCCTACTTTAGTGAGCACGAATAAACAATAAAAGATCATGTGAATAAGGAACACACTTGCTAGAGAAGTTCTTTCCTCTTCAATCACACAGCTTTCATCAGGAGGCAGTGGTGCACAGGCAGAGAATTAACCTCGCTAGGCTCTTTGGACGTGTTAGTTTCCTATGGGATTTGTTGCCACCTTTCCCCCCCGCCCTAAAATAATGGATATGGTACCTTGTCTAATGATGAATATTTGATCCTGACAGATGCAGGAGCAGGGAAGGTGATTTTACCTTTTCAAGACCACATAAAGAGACTTGGAAGAGTAGGAGCTCCGTACTGTCAACTTCTGTTAAAGACGCAGGGTATCAAACAAGTTTGAAAACATGTCAGCTCTTCTAAACCATGTTTCTTAAGAGCATCTTAAATTCTTCAATTATTCAACTTCAGATAAGTGATCTGCTCATCTTAGAAGAGATGTGAGAGTTCATACTCAAGCAATGCACAGCTGAACCAGATCATCCCAAAAAAAACTCTAGCCTCTGACGCATTGCTTCAGATTCCCAGATGGTGCTAACTAGCAGAATTACTGTGGAGTTATGTTGGTTACACATTAAATGGCTGCAACCTTCAACTTTTGGGAAGAAAAAATAAATGTCTTTTTTTTTCTTCCTGTATTTTTGGTTATCTATAAAGAATATTTTTTTCAGAAAAAAATGGATGGAAAATCAATCATTTCATTGTCCAAAAAGATTGTATTTTGAATCTGCTTTTTCTGACAAAAAAAAAAAGCGAATCGTTTTTAAAGACAGTTAATACTTTCAATACAATTTCCACCCAATTACGAACTTGCTTTTTATTCAAATGATTATAGCCACTTTATTTTAATCTGGAATAAAGGAATGTTGTGAATACATATCTCCAAAATAAAAGAAAAAGCTAGGACTAAGTAAAATTTCACATAAACCTGGCTGAGTCATCAAGAACCTGGAAACTCTCTTGTGAGGAGAGACTGAGAAGAAAAGAACAAAGAAAAAAGATTCAAGCAAGCCTATGAATGATGATGAGATGAGCCAGTAACATAATTCCACATAATACCTTTTTTTTTTTTAATAATCTCTTTTAACACAGCCAAATGCATAGCAGTATGCTGAAGAATGCAGGCCATACATACTGAGGAAAAAAGAAAACAAACAAAAAACCCCATATCATGGAAAACAGTGGTTTATAAATAAGCCTCCAGGCTAGGACTGATAAGTAACTCAGATTTGAGCTCCCAAAATGGTGCATGGTGGTGAAGACCAGTGAGTAGTGTGGTTTGATCCCCTGTTATTAAAGGAAAATGATGGAATAAAGAATTTTTTAAAAAAATCAAGTGTGTTTCTCCTTGTTCAGGCTCATTTCGTTGCATTTCTGGACACACATTCCAGAGCTCCTTAGCTGGATATGATATTATGTCATTAATTTAAGATTTTAGCTATATCAGTGACTTCCATTCTTCAAAATGCCCCTGTTTCTAGTGAAGTCTAGTGCTGTACTCAGGTTGGATTCTGTTTTACTTTCTAAAGGAGGTGTAAATACCTTTGACACTCTTTTCTATCAGCTTCTACCTCCTTAGTAAAATACTGAGAGAATTAGATAAAATGCTCTTGCGAAGCTGCCCAGGGAGGTTGTGGAGTCTCCTTCTCTGGAGATATTCAAGACCCGCCTGGACAAGATCCTGTGCAGCCTACTGTAGGTGACCCTGCTTCGGCAGGGGGGTTGGACTAGATGA
>Ga0065711_1036677_pt1 | contig 20717 bp, 10 predicted proteins | sample Hoacrofraction12_FD_59098 | JGI IMG/M metagenome (GOLD analysis project Ga0065711, IMG submission 59098) | Hoatzin crop microbial communities from Cojedes, Venezuela - Epithelial fraction 12 v2 (version 2) | ecosystem: Host-associated > Birds > Digestive system > Esophagus > Crop | place...
TCCCTCGACCTGCTGGCCACGCTCCTCTTGATGCACCCCAGAATGCCATTGGCCTTCTTGGCAGCCAGGGCACACTGCTGGCTCATGGTTAACCTGTCGTCCACCAGGACACCCAGGTCCCTCTCCACAGAGCTGGTCTCCAGTATGGAAGCCCATGATGGAAGATAAAAGCCCAGTCTGAAAAGTCTGAGAACTACTGGTATAGGTGTTCTAGTAGCAATACATTATTCCAGTTCTGGAACTTGGGTGAGGTTCCAAAGCAGCCACAAATTACTTAAGTAGTCAGATTGTGTGGCTGAGTAGAATATTTCAAATTTTTGAGTTTAGAAACTGGATATGGATGTTAAGCCCTTTCAGCACATTCTTCATCATTCTGCTGTTTTCAAGCTATATACTTTCTCTGTTCTTCTCTTTGTTCTAAATGAAATAAAAATTCTCTTCACAGTTACACTGTTAATAAAGCAGATTGCTTACTTAAGTGAGCATTTCAGCGCTGGTTGTTTTGGGTTCTTTTTTTTTTTGTTTAATAGCTTTAGCACATGGAGCCTCTCTTGCTATATATATTCCTAATATGTATTCTTGGCTTTTGAAAGTTAAATTGGAGTAGCTTTTGGAGACGGCTGGTAATTTGTAACAGTGATACTGGAGCTCTGTGAGCTTTTGAAGTGAGGCTTGCTGTCCTGTTTCATGGTAATCAACTTCAAACATAGGAGAAGATACAGAGGATGTTAAAATTTTTGCAGGACTAAATGTGCTGTTTTGTGTTGATGTCTTTTCATTTTTGAAAGCTAATGTTAGTGTGCTACTTTGTTATGCTCTTGCTATTTACAGGTTTTCAAACCCATGGCTAATGCGGCTGTGAAGATAGTGGAGAAAAATGGTTTTCATGACAAGATCAAGGTAATCAACAAGCACTCCACTGAAGTCACAGTTGGCCCAGGTGAGAAAAATAGGCTAGGATTAAAAAAATTGGCAAGTACCTCAAAACCATGAAGGAATATGTCTTTTCCTTATTTTCCAAACATTTTTAATGAAAACCAGCAAATCCTTTACTCTCTAGAAAGCAACATTGGAAATTTATTTCAAAAGGAAGTGTTGTAATAGTATTTCAGTAGTCATTTGTACTTCGTAGTAAACTTCTAAAGGAAAATAATTTGCAGTCTTCAGCAGGTTCTCTAACAGGAATAAGGTTTTTTGGATTACTTCTGTTTTCAGGATAGCATCTTCTTGAAAGAATTCTATGAAGTCTTAACATTACAATATTAAATTGTGTCTTTCAGATGGAGATATGCAATGTCGTGCAAACATTCTGGTAACAGAATTGTTTGATACAGAGCTGATAGGAGAAGGAGCTTTACCAACCTATGAGCATGCACACAAATATCTTGTACAGGTAAGAAGATAGAAATTGATTGCATGTCAAATTTATCCCTAGAGAACCTCTTCTGTCTATTTTGGAGTGGGATAGAGATTATACTTGATTTAGGCTTCTGTATCCTTTGTAAATACACCATCAGCTGTGCCAATTTCTTATTCAGTGAATAATTTACTGGATTCATTCCTAGACTAAAGCTATTGGAGTTTATATTGTAAATCACAGGCTCTGAAATTACACTCAGGTGCTTTGTGTTAAAACCAGTAACTTGCTGGTCTTTCAGAAACGCGTGCAGTTCTGATTTGGAGCTTTGCTTAGTAGTTTGTTCCGAGGGCAAGTAGGTCCCAAGATGTTTTAAAAAAAGTTGTTCTCCTAAATTTGCTGGGCTTCGCATCCCAGGCATTGATTGTTGTGTGGGTTTTTTGTTTTTCCAAAGGAGCTCTTGCAACTCTGCGTGCTTTTAGCCTGTGGAAATACTTTAAACACTGTAATCAAATTAATACCTTTTTTTTTTTTTTGACGTATAATCTATAGATAGAGTTCAAGGCCTTTCACCCTTTCTGATTTTTTTCCTTTAATTAGAATGTGGATGGCAAAACTTCATTTAGGTTTCTAGGTTTCATTTCGCCAGTTTTACATATAAAGACAATAGCATCCCATAACTTTTTACTGCTGTCCATGTATAACTCTAAATTGTAATTAGTCCTTTTTGTAAAAGCATTGTTATTGGACTTCACAGTTAGCTCTTACTTCAGTGTTTTTTTTAGAACAACTTGTATGTTTGCTACTCTTTAAACATGGATGCAAAGTTGTCATTGCATAGATATTTGAGCCATTATTTTTCTTCTTTACTCACTGCAATCACAAACTCTGTTTAATGTTGATAGCTTAATAGTTACCTGGCTTGAGAAGCTCAAGATAGGTCTCTGATTTCAGAAAGAGGATGGAAATGAAAGTTTAACTGAGGCTAGTAAACTGATGATGTTGCACGGTTAATAAAGTAATCTGGCCTTGCCGAACCACACTGAGCAGGATAGAGAAGTGTATCATATTTCACAGATAGAGAGACAAAGAGAAAAGTGTTCTGATCTTACCGAAGTCTCTGAAATAATTTGAATTAAAATTTCAAAGTTCCCAGTCCAACTTTTCTTTAAGTTGGTTCACATTTCAATTGATTTAATTCTCATGCATGTTAACAAGTCAAACTTGTTGAATGCGTTTACCCTTTGTTTTGAACACTCAGGAAGGATGTGAGGCAGTGCCTCACAGGGCGACAGTGTATGTCCAATTAGTGGAATCCAAACGAATGTGGTCCTGGAGCAAACTGTTTCCTGTTCATGTCGAAGCAGAGGATGGTGAAAAAATTATTGTCTCCCCTTCAGACATGGAGAACTGTCCAGGTGTTCCTTCAGTTTGCGATATCCAACTGAACCAGGTGCCTTCAAGTGACTTCACTATCCTTAGTGATGTGGTGACAATGTTCAGGTAAGGTAGGCCTTGTTTTGTTCAAAACAAAATTTTCGTGTTATGCCTTGTGTATAAGTTGTGTATTTAGTGTAGGAAGCTAGCGAGAATTTCTGAAGAATTCTGAATTATTTCTTTTTACAATTTTCGTGCTTCTCTGCAGTGTGGATTTCAGTAGGCCGGTGAGCAGTGCTGCTACCTCCTACAGAGTGCAGCTGGAGCCTGTAAAATCTGGCAAGGCACAAATCGTACTTTCCTGGTGGGATATTGACATGGACCCCTCTGGGATGATAAACTGCACAATGGCTCCATACTGGGTAAAATCCACTTTGGCTTGCCAGGTAAAATACCGAGCCTTCAGATGCTACCATCAGATGACTGTGAGTAATTATTCTGAGTAAAGGCCATAGTGGGTGTTTTGAGCAGCTGTCCCTTAAACTGTGTAGGAACTTCGCTAATGCTTTATGTATTGGAAGACACTAAATAAGCAAGTCATAAAAATGTTATGTACCTGGTTTAGGTTTTCACAGAATCACAGAATGGTTTGGGTTGGAAGGGACCTTAAAGATCGTCTGGTTCCAGCCCCCCGCCATGGGCAGGGACACCTTCCACTAGACCAGGCTGCTCAAAGTCCCATTCAGCCTGGCCTTGAACGCTTCCGGGGAGTGTGTCAGATCTTTTTCCTTCAAGTTCATTTGTTCAGTGATAAGTATCTAATCAGTAGTTTAAAATTTAATTTCAAACTTGCATTCCCTCCTAGTAGTCTGAAGCAGTTTTCACTTGCCCTGGTATTGCCAGTTTTGCTTCACTTTGAAGATTCCCCACTGGACTTCCCCAAACTCCAGTCACCATAATGACGTCCCTTACCATAGGTCTTCATGTGCACTGCAACAATTAAACAGTGGCCTTGTTATGATCATCTCTCATCACTCTAGCAAGAAAGCGGCTGCCACCTGTTTCTTCACTCTCCAGTTTCTACCATGTAGAGATACCAGAAATGGTGCTGCACATACAAAACTACGTTTTTCAGGTGGAGTTAATTTGCTGGAGCTACTCAAATAGTGAACTGAAGAAAACAGTTGAACAGAAAGTCCAGATTCCTCTGCCACTGTTCTCTAACCCATCAATGTAAAACTTTAAGCTTTACATTAAGCTTAAAAACTGAAGCTGTCTTCCAGATATTTCTATTTCTTTTATTTCTTTTACTTTCAAGAAATAAAACCAAAGATTTCCACAGATTTTTCCTGAACTAGTCTCTATCCCTGGTTAAAATATTAGTCTGTGGTTTGCTTGCATGTAGTTCTTCCAAAGAAGTGTTAAGTTTATGGTAATATATTTATAAAGCCATAAAAAAAGCTGGTGTGTGAAAATGCTGGGTTGATACTGGATAATTAGAGCAACAGGAGATCGCTATTAAATCAGATTCCTGTGTCTTTGTATGAATGTATTTACTAGTAGGATGAACTTAGTCAAAAGGAAGCTACTAAATGATTGTTTGCACTTACCATATTTGAGACTAGAATCTGAAACTATCAGGCTTTAGGGCATTCAATCAGCTTAGAATGACTTGATCAGCGTAGAATATTTGCAGTGTAGAAAATAGCTTTTTGAAACACAAAATAGTTGTTCTGTCACAGAAGAGTGACACTAAGTGACCTCATTTGATGCATGAGGCTCCAACCGCTGGTCACTGTCAGCAATTCAATACAGGTTTCTAATGTAAGTGAACTATAGAGGTGAAACAGCATTAATAAATGCAAAGTGTATTTTGGATTTGTTTTTCTTTTGATGAAAATACAAGCTTAGTTAGTCCACAAGCCAGTGGTCTCAGGCTTGTTCTGTTGTAAGAAATCTATATAAAGTACGTTTATTCAATATACAGTATTAGTCTTTATTCAGCCTCGCTAATGTGAACAATATTCTTTCAAGGAGTCATACATCAGTGCTTTAAAGTTGTGCCCATTCTTACTAATTGATTTCCTGCTATTTGTTTACTTTCCATTTACTACTTATGAGTTACTTTCTAAGATTTTGTTTGTCAACCCTTTTCAGTGGAGAGATCACTGGATGCAGTGTGTATATTTTCTTCCAAACGAGGAGTCAGTTCTCCAGGGTGAGAAGGTGTACCTGACCGCCTGTCGTGATGAGTACTCTGTGTGGTATAAGCTGCAGAAAGCCAGGTAACAATACATGTGTGTGAAAAAGGGTGGTGTTTGACTCCAAGCTCGAGTATTTGCTGCTCTTAGAGCAGCGATTTTGTAGAAGAGCAAGAGAAGAACCTAAAGACTAGAAAATTATTAAAAGCCACTTCGTGGGCAGTACACAGGTGAAAAAAACCACGTTATGCACAAAAACACAGTTGAGGTTTGGCCTGCAGGCTCCTGCTTAATGCCTGGTGGCATTCTGTGACAGAGAAACAAAAACCACTTATGGCTGGTTCCTGGAAATCCTGAAATATAGCTCAGCTGAGCTGGCGTGTGGGTAAGAGTGAAATAATTGCCATTCTGTCTTCATTTTCTCTTTTCCTAGTGAGCACTGTCTGTTTGCCTAATGCCTTTTGCTTAAATCAAAAGGAGCTTAATCATGTTGGTTGTGATGACAATAGCAGTGAACATTTTTAAAAATCAGTGCTAGCTTTAGAAGTTAATGTCTGAATTTTATGTACCTTTTTTACTTAGAAATCCAAATGAACTTTTTTCTAAAAGATCAAAGCCTAAAATACCTAACTGTCACAGTTAGTGGGAAAGTTGGGGGCGGTTCTTGCTTTTGCTTTTAAGAAAAGATGAAAATTGGTCCTTTCTCTTATTTCCATTTGGAAATGCAAAGCTGCAAAAATGTCTCTGGAGAACTAGGAAAGGTGAACAAGTAAGAGTGGAATCTATATGCATTAAGGTGCGTACTAGCCGAAATGCATAAATGTGCCTGTTTGTGAATGCATGTTACGGGTGCTGTAGCTAATACTTCATTGACATTTTTTTCCAGAGGAGAAGAGGAGAATAAAGCAGATGTTCGTGTTGAGAGTCCTGTTTGTAGATGTCAGGCTCATCTTCTCTGGAACAGACCACGTTTTGGCGAATTAAATGATCAGAACCGAACACGCCAGTACATCAAGTCTTTGATGAAAGTGAGTGCATTGCTGCCTTTAGGTTTTCTGGCTTCTGTGATAGATGCGTGTATTGTTTTATTTGCAGTAATTATTTATAGAATTTGTTTCTCCCTTGCTAAAGAACTTTGCTCACAAAGTGCATTTTATTTACATCAGCAGATGTAAGTTATATTTTCTCGTGAAAACTTTGGTACTACTTTTATTAGATTGTAAGCAGCCGTTCTTGCTTGGGAATTTATAGTAGTGCTGTGTATTTATTAGGAGTATTGGTAGTTGAATAAAGACACCTAATATATTTTTGTGCAAACTTTTTCTGACCTAAAACATGGGAATTATATGAACACCTATACTATTCTATTCTGCTTGAAGTGGTTATATTAATCTTCATATCTCTTAGCTCTTATTTGATATGGTAGTGTATAAAGTGGGGAAAAACACCACCGAAATATGTAGAATTTGAAAACTTTTTCATCTGGAATAGGAATAACAATGACTATTTATTTTCTGTAGGTTCTGAAAACAGATAGTGTTTGCCTTTGTATCAGTGATGGCAGTCTGCTGCCTCTGCTGGCTCACTATCTTGGAGCAAAGCAGGTACAGTGATTCTTCCTGGTTTTCTGATCTTTGCATTTCAGCTTGGTATTTTTAGTTCTCTTACATAGTTCAGCGTTTCCAGCCCGTTACTTAGTTATTTCCACTGCCTCTTCAGTGACAAGTGAGAAGGAGGTTCCCGTTGTGTTGAAGTGGAGGTTAAATTCGTCTCTGATCAAGCTGAAGTCTAAGGAGATAGTAAATTACCAGTTTGGATGTTTAACAGTGTGTAGCCTTGAATGAATATGGTGTCCCTCGTTCCCCACTGATTCCTGTTTGCCATCTTGTATCTTGGTACTCATGTAAATATTCTTTCTACCGACCTAAAGTCTGGCAATTTTTTTTATTTTACTTTTGCAGTTCCATAATTGCATTTGTAACCTAGTCTGCAGTGGAAGGTCTGTAACAGCAAGATAGGAGGCAGTAAGAATACTGCGTCTGTGTGTAAATGAGAACTGAGAGCTGTCTGGTTGTGTCACTTATATACCTTACTTGATGTGTTCTCTCATGGGGCTCTTCAAACAAAAATCTATTACAGTTGGACTGAATAGCTGGGAATGTGTAATGTAATATAATCCTGAGGAAGATGCTAGGCAATTCATAGAAATAAATAAACATGCTGAGATAAACCAGTGATCCATGGCCCTTGTAATTTTGTCTTTGCTGTGGTTGTCTGTGACTAGCCACTGTTTGACACAGAGATTTCCATAGTATTTTCCTAGCCCTGTAGCAGCATATTGCTTAACTATTCACCAGTTTCGAATAAAACCTAATTTTCTTGTTGCTTCAAAAGGCTGATGTGCTGCATTGCACATCTGAGCTCTTTCCGGCTGATGCAGTGAGATCATGTTAAACAATGCTGACAAGGAGTAAGCGCTACTGGAGGTTGACTCAGCACACTGGCAATATGCTCGCATTTGTTCAGGAGTAAATACATGCCTAGAGCTAACGTTAATATGCTATTTGCATCTTAAAAATTGGAAATATCTGCATTCTGTTGTATGGCTGTGAAAACAGCATTGTTTAGCCTGTAGTTACTGGGGGCATTTTTGTTGGTTAAAAGGTACATGACAGTGGGCTGTGGAATAGAAGCATGATTCTTACGAACTGCGTTCACTAGAGTATCAAAATAGTTCCTTCCGTGTTCATTTACATACTCTTTTAATTAAAAATTATAAAGTTGGTTTGACTAACTCTTGTGTATTTTCTTTAGGTGTTTACATTAGAAAACTCCACTGTGTCCTGTTCTGTCATGCAAAAAGTGAGTGTTCAGTTTTGAGCAGCCTGGTCTAGTGGAAGGTGTCCCTGCTTGTGGCAGGGGGGTTGGAATGAGATGATCTAGAAGGTCCCTTCCAACCCAAACCATTCTATGATTCTGTTAAAGCAGTAAATGAACTCCTGGCATTTCTAAAGGCCAGAGCTGATGCTTTTGATTGTCCTTGCGTCAATTGCTTGGAGGTTGAATCATTTTAGTGAATGTATTTGATGATACAGTTTGACAAGGCCATGGCAGGTGGGATATACTGGGGGGGAGGGGTTCTTATTTTTTTTCTGGTATTTGTAGAGAGCTTTGTGCAAATACTTGGAGGAATGCATCTCGTTGGAGATAAATCCAATCTCATAGCTTTAGCCACAAGCTGAACAGGCCACCGGAGAAGTTGAGCTGAGCAGAGGGAATTATGGTTGCCAGTGTTTGATCTCTCCTTGGAGATGCCTGTTGGCTTGTCTGCTTGAGCTACTGCCCTGCTGCCCTCATTGCACTGGTGATAAAGCCAAGCTGTTTGTTTCTGAGGATTAGTGGAAGGTGAGAGCATCCTGTAGGTTGCACCAGTCTTACCTGGCAAGTGTCATTGAGCAGTTCTGTATTCCAGCTGAGACAAGTTGGGAATGCCTGCTCTGCTGTTTGGCTCTTACGAGACAGTAGGCAGCGGGTCTTAACTGCACGTGGGGTTTCAGCTGCTTCCTTGGGGTGGAGCACTGAAGGCCTGGCTGGTGGAGTGGAGGCTGTTCAGGAGAGGCAGCCAGTGGGTAAGAAGAGATTGGAAGCAGCTTCCCGAAGTCACCGTTTGGCTGGGTCTGTTAGAGTTGGCACCGTATGTTTGAAAGAAGTCTGTCTTAGTATGTGGCTTGGGACTATGAAAACGTGAACGGTAGGCAACCTAGAACGCAAACCTGGTCTCAAACAGAAGCCAAATATGCAATGTATTCATAGTTGAAGTAATTTTTATCTTTATTGACTGTCCTTCCCATACGCTTCAAAGTATAAATGAATGAACGTGAGGCACCTTTTGTGTTATCTGCCTTTTTATGTACTTAATTGAAGGAGCCTGTGGGGCATGTGATTTAGTTCACTAGGTGTGACGTGTTGGCTCTTAAGTGCATGCACTCTTCAAGAATAGACTTGTGTCATCCTGAGGAGTTATGGTAGGCAGTTTTTCAAAAATGTCTTTTGGCTATTGGTTTATTTTTGTTTATTTTGGCGTGGGCTTGAGTCTTAGCTGTAGGTTTTGATAAAAACAGTATGCAACTCTTTTTAGTTTTTTAAAGCAAATCACCTTGAAGATAAAATTAAAATAATAGAAGCACGTCCCGAGTTGCTGACGTCTTCTCATTTGGAAGATAAAAAGGTATGTTACAGTTGTCCAATACTGAATTCCAGTGGGGTGGTGGGGAGCGGAAGGTGAAAATGAGTTTTGCTTTCCTGCTGTGCTACTGTAACCACAATGAATCTCATTATATCCCAGTTCACATAAAGTGTAACGAGTAGGTGTCCGGACCTTGTCCCACTGAAACTATATGAGGCTTAGACTAAAGACTGTGGGAGAGTTTTCACTTTGTTTTCAAAAGGGTATGACTTTCCCTTCTTGCATAATCTATACCAGTTGTAATGGCAGTTAAACTGGTTTAACTGCGTATGTGCTACTAGGCTGTAGCTCTTGTTTCTCAAGCCACTCACAAGATTGCAGTCTATTTGGAAGTACAAACATCCTTAAATTAAAAATTTCAAAATTCTATGACTCTCTTACAAAGCCTTCCAACCTAAAACTGCAATATTTTCTCTCAAACTTTGTTGCAGGGAAATTAATTTTAAAATTTGCTAACTAAAACCACAGAAATATGTCTGTTGTGCAGTATATGCAGTAATTAAATCCTTAAATCCTCATGGAGCAGTAGAATTTTTTACCTAGATGACTTCACTTGCTGATTGCCTTGTCAACTATTGAAGATATAAACAGCCTGTGCTACTAAGTTGTTGTTCTTTATTATAATGCTTCTTATCTCCTTTCTTTGACAAGATTTCTGTGCTTGTGGGAGAGCCATTTTTTACTACAAGTTTGTTGCCGTGGCATAACCTGTATTTCTGGTATGCTAGGACAGCGGTGGCCAGTCACCTTACCAGCAATGTCACTGTCCTGCCTCAGTCTGCTTCTTTGCACATGATGATTGTGGAGTTTCAGGTGAGATTGTTTAGAACTATCCGTTTGATATTTACACAATTTCACTTAGAATTGAGTACTTTTCCCGTTTTTTTTAATGACAAGTTTATCTCATCTTAATACTGCCCGCTTTGATATGCTTTGTGCTTACCAGCTGAGGAAAGAATACTTGACATCCTGAGGATGAGTTTTGCTATTTCAGCCATCTCTTGTCAGAAAATTAACTCGAAGAATTTTGCCGTTTTAAATGAAAGGGCTGAATGTTTCAAAATATTTCTTTAGATTACAGAGAGATTGCTGAAGCATGTGAGAATTGTGGTTATTTATAAAATTAGATATTCTGCAAAATAACAGGTTTTAAAATTAGGCTTTATGAGTATAAGACTGTAGGCAGGACTCATAATTGCATGGGTTTTTTTAACCACTTGAGGCTGTGCACAGTTCTAAATTTGAGCACAATTACGGGTCACATCTTAAAAATACATTGAAAAGTCATCTTTCAGAAACTGTACAAAGGTATAAAATTTTTTGCAGTTAATAAGGACTTGGTCAGTAAAGATAATGAAGAGTTCACCTACAATGACAATGGAAATTAAATAAATACTTTCGTAATTTATATGCAGACTTTAGTAGCTTAAGTGAAGGAACTCTTTAGTCTGAAATTGTGTAACTAAAATATACATATCTATAAATAAAAAAAAGCCTATAACGTATTTTCATATAAACATAATCTTTAGTTTATCTGTTAAAAATGCCAACTCTGTTCTTTCTCTTCCCTCTGGTTCACCAGCTGTGTAGTTTTGTGTCTGAGCCTTCTCACCCTTAACGGTTTTCTTATTTGAATGTTCTTTAACCTTGTTCTCTTACTTCCACCTTTGGTTTGTGCATGTGAAAATATGTGTGTTCTTTCTCGCACTGGGACTAATCAGCTACCCTGCATGTTTTTACATACTTTTCAGTTTTCTGCAAATATGTAGAGAATTTAAATGTATACTGAGTAAATAAGTAAATCTGAATCTTGTAACAGGGAGTGGATGTTTGAGACAAATCAACAGTAATCAGATTGAAATAAGCAGTTAATTTTAATTCCATGCTCTTATCTAGAGAATTTACTTCCCTAGAACTGAAAGCATTGCGTAAGGAAGAAAGTGTTACTCTCTTCATCTTCTGGATGAGGAAACTGAAGCATGCAGCGTGATGACTTAAGATTATTCATCAGTCTAGTAGCAGAACACAGAGTAACATTCATATCACGTGAACCTCAGTTTTACCCTTTTATGTACAGGGTTATGTTCAGAGATGATTCCACGTACCTATTTCAGTAGAACATTTAGCTTGTGTTCTGTTCCATTAAGCTATTCCAAAAGCTATTGCTTTGATTCTGCATTTTCTTTGTTCAGTGGTGAATCTAGACTCAAAATGGTGGTGTTGGGTGGATGGTTGGACTTGATCTTGGAGGTCTTTTCCAACCTACGATTCTATGAAAGACTAGAGCCAGTGAGTTTTTTAAAATAACGTCTGCATCTACTAGTTCTTGGTTAGACAGAAGGAACACAGTGTTGTAAGGTATTCTGCAAGAACTGGTTCTGTAGACTGTTCTGTCTTGTCAGAATAGGGATATGTCATTACAGTTAATTAGCAAAAGCTGGATCCAGGAGAAAGAATCTGATGAGATTACTTCAGTTATAAAATTGTTTAGTCCATAACTGCATTTAGGGAGCAGGATGCTACCTATCTAATTTGATAGTTCTGTCAGGTGTACCATTCGGAGATTGTTTATAGTCACTAGCTTATGCTGTATTTGGGCATAAATTATCACAGCATTTATTTAAATTTATAGTAGTCCTGCTGCCATCTTGTAAAGCAGTAACATTTGAGGTTGCTAAGTGCAGCAGTGAACAGGTAAAAGGTATATATGTACAGCTAGTGAACATTCTTGTTCTATTAAGAGCCCAGTAATGCAGTCTAAGAACAGGCAAAAGTTGAACTGAGTTACTGTCTGTCCAGTGGATTGCTAAAGTCAGTGAGAGGCATAGTATGAAGTGCCTAAAATGATTTTACGAATCTTTGGAGTGCTGAAGGGAAGTGTGGTAGTCCAATAGGCTGTCAGATGTTTGATGCAACTGGGAGCACTTCCCTGTGCTGCGTAGTAGGAATGGGGGGGGAGAGAGCTGTAAGGGTTTAATCTTGGCAAATTCATACCGATTCTAAAGTAAACCACAGAGATGGTAGGAAATGCGCAGATTCTTTAGAGTTGAAAATAGTGGCTCAAGAATTAACTGCCTCGCAAAACTTTTTCCCCAGAATACAGCAAGTCTTGCAGTAGTTCTGAAGGCTTAGGAATGTGTAGATAAGTTAAGAGTCTTTATCTGACTTGTTATCAAATGTCTAATCTACTGCTAAAATGATTTTTAATATTTCCTTTAATAAGGCCCAATAAAATTGTGTTTTCTTTTTTAGGACTTATGGAGAATCCGGAGTCCATGTGGCACCTGTGAAGGTTTTGATGTCCAGACTATGGATGATATGATTAATGTAAGAAGACTGAAAATAGTTTCAGCACAAGTCTCAGCAAAACTTTGGCTTAAAGAAGTATTTAGTGACCGTTGAAAAACTTGTTAGGTGGAACACTGTTGGTTTAGTTTTTCATAAATATGGTGGTTATTCACTTATTTACTGGCAACAGAGTAACTTCCGTGGCATGGGTTTTGGGGTTGTGTGTTTCTTCTCATCTGTCAAGCTCTTAAGTACTTTGCACCGTTTTGAAAATACTTCTGTTCGTTCAAAGAGAAAAGTACTGTTCTGAAAATGTTATTCTGAGCTTGAAATCAAATCATCTGGGAGCTGTTCATAGATGACTCCTGCTGCCTTTACTTGCCCTTGCAGGTACTTTTGAAAGAGAAAAAGGGTTTTTGACTTCTGAGAATCATAGAATGGCTTGGGTTGGAGGAGACCTTAAAGATCATCTTGTTCCAACCCCCCTGCCATTCACATATGGAGGGTGAGATTTATCTGTACCAATTTCTGGAGCTGTATTGTAGATACCCGTATTTGAGTTAGCCATTTAGGTTGCCTTTATAGTCACTGTGGAGGAGTACAGGCAGTTACAGAGTAGAATTCATCTCAAGGGTGAAGAAAAGTTAAATATATTGTATTTTGAAAGTGCCCATTTCTGTTAGACTACTGAGGACCATGGTCATAGCAATTAGTTCATGCATGTAGTACATATTTTTCCGTGTGCCTCTGAAGTGCAGTCCTCTGTTTTCGCAGCTTTATTGCTTAAATATTCTGTGTTCAGGACTTATAATTAACTTGAAAACAAGGACTGTTTGCTTTTGGGTTGTTTTGAGATAGTTCTATTACTTTCTTTCTTCAGAATTCTCTGAATTTTAGGGAATCTAAGGAAGCAGAACCTCACCCTCTGTGGGAATATCCTTGCAAGTCACTCTCTGATCCCCAGAAAGTTCTGATGTTTGACTTCAGAGAGACTGTACCACAACACTGTCTTAGCACAGAGGGTTCCATAAATCTTCTACGGTGAGTTTTCTCATTACAATAAATATTCTTGTCATAATCCATGTTTTTACCTTATCTTCAAGATTTTTGTATGTGTGTATAAATATATATGATGTGTATATATATTAAAAAAAATGTGTAGTTAACGGTAATAGTTAACTAGTGGAAACATACTTGACAATTTTAAAAAATGTGACCCAAAGTTGTGTAAGTTGCTTTGGCATGAATTTCCTGTGGCTATTCACAGTAGGCTGTAACCATAAGGGTAATTTCTTAGATAATATGCCTGTATTTGAAAAATAACGTTTTATTAGATGTTACCATGATTTGAAACATCAACAGATTACTTTATAGTTTAGCGAAAATACTCCATTGTCTGGATGATTTTAGTCTTTCTGTTTGTTACCCTGTTGCTGAATTCTTGCAGAAAAAGCTCCTATTTGGCTTTCCAAATTATTCTGTTTAATAGCTTTGAAGTGTGCACTGTTCTTCTTTTTAACTATAATTCTGACAGTCTTGATATTCGTTACGTCTTCTGAAGTATTTTTCACTATAATCTTAATTACAGATTGTACTTAATTCTGTGCAGCCTGAAATGCTGTTAAGAATTAAAATCAGAGGAAAATTATTTTTAACTATCTAGAGTTTACGTAACTAACTTTATGTAATGTATGTATGTTTATTGTAACTCAGACACTGCTGTAATTGTATATTTCCCTTTGTGAAACCACAGTCATGGTTTCACAAAATGCAGCACCATCTGCATGGAGCCTCTGTGCCTTTGCACCAGTTGTTGTATTCACAGGCGACACGCTAGCGTGACCTCTGCTCCTTGTGGAGCAGACACTTGAAGTTGAGATGGTATGTGTGGTAGAAATTTTCTCAAAATTCAGAAACAATAGAAGCTGGTGTCTCTGAAGGAAGTACTCTTCAAATACACCGTGTAATTTATGCCATGTTATTGAGTGCCTGTTAACTGACTGTGGTTCTGAGCAGGTTTAGTTATGACTCATTCTGCTTTTTGCAGACTCATTCTGCATTCTGCTTGTCTATTTTAGATTGTATTTCTGCAAATACTTCAAAAGTTGCTACCCATTTACCAAGTCATTCAGCTGGTTCAACTTTTTTTCAAGGAGACAAGTTATTCGTGCTTTTACAGCTCTCACCTAAACTATGTGAGGAATGGGTGCAGCATTTAAGCTGTCAGTATTGTATAAAGTAACAGATTTTGATCCTCCACCTCTCCCCAGGAAAGGAAAGAGCCATGGAGCGGTTTTGTGGATGGAATATCATCTTGCTGCTGATATCTCTGTTAGTACAGGACTGATGCAAATTTCAAATGAAAAGGTATTTCTCCAGTGTAATTTATTATGTCACGGTCTATACGATTACAGTGCTGAAAAATGGGTCTCTGTTGGCCGTGCTTGGTTTATGCAGTGCTCTTTGTTACGCTGAATACTTTGTTTCTGCAGAACTAGTAGAACTATCTGTTCATATTTCTGGGAGGAGCAGGAGATGTACCTTAAAATGGAAGAGTCTGAACTGGATCCAAATGCTCCCATAGTTTGGAAACACATTCACAACTTAAATATGATGCTAGCTCAAAGTAGAATTTATTCATACAAATCCTTTTCTCAGTTTAACAAAGGCAAAAAATTTGCAGGGAAGGAATAAGTATTTTCAGGGTTCTACCTAAATATTCCTTGACCAAATCCATTTTTTCCTCTATGACTTCACTGTGTGGCATAGCATATGGTATTTCAAGTTACGTATTGCTATAATGGAATGGATGGCAATGGAAATGGTAACTGTCTGATCACTGCATACTGAACTGGCAACAAGAACATCTGTGCTCTTGCTTGCATTATTACTGTCTGGTAATAATGCTGTAGAGTTTTGACTGCTTTCACTTTTAACTCTCTCCTGTAGGGAAACTGTGAATGGAATCCCCACTGCAAGCAAGCTGTCTATTTCTTCAGTTTTGTTACTGGATCAGAAACTCTGTCAGACTTTCCTAGTGCTGTCACGTATACTATAAATTTTGACACAAAGACAGGAGAGATTGCCATGGATTTTAAGCTATCATAAAATACTTTCCTTTTACTAATGTTCCTAAATGGTAATAAACTTTAAATAGTATTTTTTTGTACGGCAGAGGGATTTTTTTATTGTGCTTAGAGAACAAACTGACTGTTCTGAAATACACTGTAAACCTTTTTTGTTTTATTTTCAGAATATATAGTTGGGGAGGTAGAGAAGAACCTTTTCATAAGGACAGGTATTCCTGACAGGGTTTATATACATACATACATACATACACACACATACTTGATATCATCTGTTTCAGTGTGAAACTCTGGTATTTTGGAGTTTTGAATAATGTTATGCAGCTACAAAACAGTTGACTTACTGGGTATTGCATGGCATATCAGTGGATGAAGACACTAAACCTGACACGAACATTAGATAAAAGTGAGTTAAATCATCTATTTCTAGGCTTTGCTCTTGTCACTGTAAAATGGAAAATAATCTTCAGAGTGCGCAAAAAGAAATTGCACGTCAAGCTGCATATGTGTACTTATTACATATATGTATATATATACACATACATATATACATACATATATACACATACCTATATACATATATATATACATATATACTTATATATATATACATATATGTACACTTAACAGGGAGAAGGAAACAGTTTAGATGTTCGCAGACTTGTGTAAGTTGTGGCTAGTATTGAACTGAAATGGTCAGTGAATTAGATGCACTGATGTTATGCTGGAGTCTGAGGTGCTGCATTTCTGAAGAGACATTTGCCAAACAGTGACCAAAGTCTGGAAAGGCATAACTGGGAATTGGAAAATGGACGAACTCATGTTAATTGGAAGTGACAAACTGATGGGAGCGTGGCCAGAAACAAAAGAAAAAGAGCCGTAGTCTAAAAAACTTGCAAATCTGTAGGAGATATGTAATATGCATTATATGATCAAAAATGTGGCCTTATCCATCAGAGGTCTAAATAACATCTGCCAGTGTAGCCAAGCTGTGTGTTGGTCTGCAATAGCACATCCACAGCTGAGGTTTTCTTAGTTGCACTCCAGATCATGTTGACAGAAAAGTGTGTGACCATGCGTGTGCAATGAATTCTGCTTTAGATGAACAATCAGTTGGGGTATCCATTTTGTGTGTGTCACCTATTACGGGAAATAGAAAATCAGTGTACTGCCTGTCCTAAATGATGTTGGCCAGCTGCAGGGATAACTGCTCACCAAAGCTACTGCTGTTTCCTCTGAGCAGCAGCTTCAGCGAAGTGCCATAAAGAAGCGATGAGGGAGCAGGAGCTTACTCTGCTTTCCTGGTCACCATGATTTATAAGTCTGGTGAGTAGGAATTTTCCTCTTTTTCTTCCTCAGAGTGTGATCATATTTATAGACCGGGAAGCCATGTGTAATATTGCTAAATTTTTCAGAACTATTTTCCTGACCAAGATCTTAACACTTAATAGATGTAAGGAGCAATGAAATACACGACTAATGTTTTTCACTAGAACAGAAACCCTGCAGCTCCTACTGAGATTTGTGGGTTGCACTTTTCAAAACTGTACTTTTAAGATGCTCAGCTTTGGACTCTTGTTTCTTACAGACTTCGCTGGAATATATAGGTTGCTGTTCATTAAACAATTGTTTCTGATTTTGATACGCTGCTCCCAGCCCACATAAAGTATGGTGGCTCAAATCTGTTTTTTACATGTTGGGAACATAAGCTGTACAGTTGTAAAGGGAACAATAATTTGGCCAGGCCTTTTAAATGGTAAAGGCCTGGCCCTTTACTGAAAAAAAAAAAAAAAAAAGGCACAGAGACACTTGTGCAACTCTGAATGCGTAAGGCTTGCATTGTATAGCCTCTCTTCTGGAGGAGATAACATGGCAGAAGAAACTTAGTTGCTGCATCCTGCATTTGCTCGTGGCCTGACACAGAAAGCATGCGCTGCAGTTGTTCTGCAGGAGTAGCAAGCGGCTTCTGAAGGTGCTTTAACTGCACAAATGTTTCTGGATCTAACAGAAGCATACACTGTTCCAAAAGGCACATAGATCTAATAGACAGCAATATCTTAGAATTTATATGTTTGAAAAATACAAGTAAGATGGAACAAAACCACAACTGAGTTTACAGTGTTTTAATGTTTAGTGTTAACTTCCTCAAAGGTAACTGTATATGCATGTGCCTGAATCGTACTTCCTAAGAACAAATAAAACAGATTAATTTGCTAAAATGCTGAAGGGAAGAAATCAACACTGATGAGAATTTGTATTTTGTTATCAGTATTACATATGTTGAAGATCTGTGGGGACTGTGATAGATACGAAGCATGGTGACCTTAGAGATCCTTTTTAAACCCTTTAGGTATCCTGAGACTTGGGACTATCGAGTATCTCAGAGGTGGGTGTAGTGAAAGTGAAGGGCGAAGGACAGATGTAGTGGCTGGCTTATCTGCAGAACTGTGCTTCCAGAACTGAACTCTGGCAATTAATACAAATCATATTATCTGCATGTGAGGAAAAACATCTTAACTTTCAATACAGCTGGAGTGGTAATTGTATCACTGCTATCCAAAAAAAATAAAAAGGCTGGGAAGCTGGAACACTGAGTGTATTTTAGCACCTGTGTGTTTCTTAGAGGAACAAAGTCTGATGGCTGTGCTCAGGAAACCCTGTGCATGTTTTAATTCACTGTGAGTGTGATCAGCATTGCTAATGCTTGCTGGTTATGCTTGTGTATTTAGACAGGCAGTGGAACTGCTTTGAGGATTGTGTTAAAACATGCTGGAAGCTGTTACATTGAAGCAAGCCCTTACCACACGTATGGTTTGAATGTTTTCACCTAAGTCACACCACTCATTAAATTCTGGTACATACAAAACATAGCTGTGTTGGTACGAATCTGGTCGACTTGGGGAAAGCTTTGTTCGTGTGTAATTAGGAGTATTTAGTGTATGTGCCAGTCTTCCCTGGCTTCTGTGAATTCTTCAGGTTGGACTTCAAAACCTAGCGTGATCTGTAAATTGTGGGAGCGGGAAAAAGCTGCTTATAGGGGGATACTGGCCATTCCTGATTACATGTATGCAAAAAACCAAAAAAGTACTTCTATCTGTGTCCTCTTCACAGGGCATTCTACTGCAAGCACGTGTCGGGGGGAGGAAAGCTACTTTATCAGAAAGACACATCTACCCAGTAGCAGCGTTCAGGCTTCCATTGGACCGGAGGGAAGCATTGCGATGATGTGCTGAGTTGGCAGAGCTTCTGGCTGCTGGCCTCGTAATAAGCAGAGCAAGAATGCTATTTTCTCTTGGAAGGAACATACCTGTGCGGCCACCACAGGCAATTGTTTTCCCTAAAGGACAGCAGCTTTGCTCCTGCCTGGGCTTGCAGGCATGGATGCATGTTTGAACAGACACAGGATCCCCTGCCACCACTGAACTAACAGTATTACTGTTCAGGTATTGCGTGCCAGCCAGTGTATAACTGGCAGATTTTTTTAATGCGACAGAAGAGATGCTTGCACTAAAGATGCAGGTGTTATTCAGGTATTAAAAATAATCATAAACTACAAAGTTTTGCCATTCACATTTAACTTCACTGTTGTCGTTTTGCTGCAAAAATAATAACTTTTCTGTAGTCCTGAATTGCGATGAGTTTTGGTACTACTTGATAGTTACCACAGCACAAATCCACAAGAGGGTGCTGAGAATCCACTTTTAAAGGTCTACTGCATTTTCAGATCATGTAGACTTCTAATAAGGGCTTGCAATGCAGCTGTCTCATCTAATGTGAAAATAAAATGCCTGTGATGTTGTAGGATACACCATACATACATCCACAGAAATGGAAAACTAGTAGAAAAAGTGACAACCGCTAGTAAGAGTAATATGCATTTGCACCTACCATAAAAACCAAGCAGGCAGCAAAGTGCCTCACGCAAAATACACAGAGTGAATAATACTTCTAGGACAGTGAAATTGTCATGGCCCTAATGAAGCACAGGCCTTGCATTTAATTCAAATGTTTTTTTCTTAGTCATGGCAGCTGCAAGATCTGTTCCTTTATTTGCAAAACGGGTACCTTTTGTCTGAAGGCTGGGAAATTTGAGGACTGCCATCCCGGGGCTTGCTTTTCTCCTTTGTTAGTCCCTTGGAAACTGCTCTGTGGAGGCTTCCTGCATTTAACAAGATAGAGGAGGTAGTTCAGGACTAATTCCTTTAGTCACTCATCTTTTGTATTCCGTGTGTAGTTACAGCTGCTGTTAGGAGGGGAAGAGACTGTTACAGCTTCCTAGTGTTAGATTTTTCCAGTGACGAGTGTGAGCTGAATACCACGGGTGCTTGTGTTGTTCTACCTCATTGCCTCCAGCGTTGCAAAACGTGGATTTGGTTTAGTCATCATTTTGAAGCTTCATATCTCCAAGCATTTAATGCAGATTAGTGATTAAGATGCTTCTCAGAGAGAGGTATATGTTGTTATCCCCATTTTTCAGATGAGGAAAAACTAACTGCGCTTTGTGTGGGTGCTGAAGTGTTTCACCTGCCTCGGGCTCACTGCGAGACTGGGGCCTTTGCGCTCAGAATGACTCGCTGGAGGCCACGCAGAATAAACTAATCTCGACTCCCTTGCTCTGCTTTCATCATTGGTTTTCTTAGCGCAGCGTGATTTCAAATGCGGCCTTACCAGGTTTGACCGAGATACAGCAGATAAAGGCTCAGAGGCAGCAAATCCTCGGACAACTCAGTAATTAAAACCATGGGGTCGGGGGGGGGGTTACATATTTGTGTGTATATATGTTACATACAAATTATGTAACATATAGATAATAGGTATATTTACAAGGCCATAGGGCTTTGTTTGCGTTGTGAAAGCCTGCCCTGAAGATGACCTCCAACCCCCAGCAGGACTCTGCCCGGGATCTGAGAGCGGTGGCGGTGCCCCTGCCGAGGGCCCGGGCACTGGCGAGGCAGTGGCGGCTGATGCCCGCCTCTGCGCACAGGGAGCCCCAGCCAGACGGCCCGATGGGGCCCTGGCAGGGCTGGGGGCACGGCCCCAGGGTCTCCCGGCTCCCAGGCTGCGCACCGGGGGGAACCCCCTTTTCTTCCCGGGGGCTGTGCTGAGGTGCGGCTGCCTCCCGCTGCTGCTCCCGCCGGCAGCCCCGGCCGCCGCGCCCGGGG
>Ga0065711_1036678_pt1 | contig 20717 bp, 13 predicted proteins | sample Hoacrofraction12_FD_59098 | JGI IMG/M metagenome (GOLD analysis project Ga0065711, IMG submission 59098) | Hoatzin crop microbial communities from Cojedes, Venezuela - Epithelial fraction 12 v2 (version 2) | ecosystem: Host-associated > Birds > Digestive system > Esophagus > Crop | place...
CAATTAGAATTAATCAGTCTAAAAATGCAAATTATGAGATCCTCAATCTCTGAAGCAGTACCCAAGTGAGGGAAGGTGACTGCCTACAACAATACAGCATCCAGAGTTTCTCTGAAGACGCCTGGGACATTTATCCGTAAGAGTTACATGAAGGAGCCTCAGGCCTGCGGGTAACTAGTCCGTGGGGACCTAGAGAGAGTGGCAGCGTGCTGGCCAGGAGCAACAGGCATCAGTTCAGTTTTCAGCCTGACTTTCATGGAGAAGAAGCCATTTGCTCTGGCTGATGGTGTTAATATTTATCTGACCCTCCCTTGATTCTGAATGTCCTGACCTCTGGAGGCGAGGCAAGGAGGCAAGGGCAACAGCGGGTACGACTTGGCTCTCTGGCTTAGGGCTCAGTGCCGTGGAGAACAGAGCCAGGAGTCACTCGTGTGAATACAGGTCTTTACAGCCTTTCTCATCCCTTTCTTTTGGGTTGAAAGCTTGATTTTGCAGTGCAATACAGCAGAAAATGTCACCAACCCTACAACTGCAGGAGCTGTACTTTGTCACCAACTTTTCTGGTTTTTTTTGGCTCCTGATGATTAAAGCATTGTGAGATCCTGGAGGACTGTGTTGTGTGTGATTAAAGGAGTTGTCCTGATTTTTTTCTAATGCAAAATGTGCCATCTGGGAGTGCTGGTGTCTGTATGGATGGGAAAAAGTCATTTCAAGGAAAGAGCTTCCCTAGAGTTTCTTAAGAAACTGTATAGTCGTAGGTAGGAAATGGGGCCTTACTGTACCCAAGGACTTTCGTCAGGAATCACGATTACGTGCTCTTCATGGCAGAAGCTTCACATATACAAACAGTATCTGACACAGTATAGCATCTGCTGTGTGATAACAGTGATTTCACAAAAATTAGTAGTATTTGGCTTTAAAACTCAACCACCTGGAAGTGACTACTTGGTGGTTGCATGTGTGATACTGCTGATTCCTGCGGGAGAGCATTTGGCAGAACTATGAGAACCAAAAAGAAATATATTCTACCACAGCACTTCTGCCATCTTGGGATCTTCTAAGCTTTCTCAAAAGACATTGAGAACTGGTCCATCCCTCAGCCTCAGTCCTGCTAGTCAGATGGAGTTCTGAGGTGGGAACCCCAGGTAACTTTCATAAATATAATTTCTGAGTAATAGTGGTTTGTGTCCTTTCAGCTGTTCCGCTCACCCCAACCACATGTTGGCTCGGAAGCCAAAGATCATTATCTATGTTATGGCTAGGGTAAAAAATAGTTTTGTTGGTGCTTTGGTCAGATTTTGGATACAGTAGTGCCACTATGGTGGTGTTTGGAACTGAGGTTTCAATAAACGTAGTACCTCACATCCTTTTTTAAAATTTTCTCTGAACGTGGTTAAGAATATACACAGGTTCTATTGACAGAGCAACCTTTAGAGTGCATCCTTTCCCAGTTATATGTACAGGGCCAGAAAGCAAACATGAATTTTTACAAAATTAAAAAAGAGAAATCAAACCAACTGTTTTTCTGCCTTCCAAATACAAATGCCCAAAGCAATAATTTTCAAAGTTTACCATCTGGCTGATAAAAGGCACAGAAGATTTTAGCCAGAAATCAGGGAGTCCCATAAATGTATGAACTGATAAGAACAGGGTTCATAACAGAAACAGAATGGCAACCTTAGTTATAGCATTCCTTCACATTCGGATGTTTGTGAATATCTAAGAACACACCCCGTTCTGTTGATCCCTTCTAGGACAAATCCTATTTAAGACAGCACACAAATATGTGTAGCCAGCAATAAATGTTATAGCTATTGACTGTAGCAATCTCAGTGTCAATCTGCAATCTTAGTTAACATACCTCTTGATAGGAGTCAGGGGAGTAACAAGAACAGGAGGATTGACTGCTGCTGGTATATAGATTTTGTAAGGTTTGCTTTCTTGTGACTATGTGTGTGTCTTTGTACACAGCAAAGCTGAAATATGCAGGTATCTGGTGTACTAGACAAAAGCTGTATCGCTTTAGGGAAGTAGAAAGTTGAGAACAGCCATTGATGCAGACAAAGGCAGTTAGTATTTCCTTTATTATATACACAGAGAAATCCACATTAGATGGCATACATTAAGGACCTGGGTTATTGTGGCTGCACACACACACACGCAGAGAGAAGCATGGAAGGAAGGAAGGAATTCAGTGCTATTAATTGAGATTTGTGTTCTGATTTACACTCTCCACGTAAAGAAAAGAAAGAAAAAGCTGATTGCTCCCTGTTTTTCCTGTACACAATCTGTCCACAGTGTTTGTCTGCAAAGAGGAAAGGCTACTTTTGTTTCGTGTGCATCTGTCCTTGCTACAGTGCAAAAATCCTCCTTTGTTGAGCTCAGCAGCAGGAGTGTGCACAGCAGTGTAAGGAATCCAAGACACCAGCTTCTACTTTTTCTCACCTCCCCGGTGGATTACACACACAGCACAACACAGTCATTAAAAATAGTTACACATGAAGTGACCCAGCACCTCATCAGCTTGCTGATGCGTCACTTTAGGGACAGACATGCAGCAGTAATTGCTCTGATAAGAAGAAATTTGTCTTTGTCTGCTCTTCGCACCCCTCCCTGTGTGCTCAGGAGAAAGGGGAACCGGCAGTCTCTCTGCTCGCATCCTTGCCTAACAGCCCACCGGGGCATGAAACAACCCTCTCCTCCACTCTGCACCCTTTGTTTAAAGCGACGCCTTCAAAGAGATATTTCCGTGGGTAGTGGGGAGGGAGGGGGAAAAAAAGGGATATTTACTTACAGAGCAGTAGCGGGCAGTGAATGTCACCTTCTGGACCAGGGGCAGGGGGTCACGTCCATTAACAAGGGTGTAAAGAGGACACCGGCCTGCTTGCGGAGGAGAGCTGTACAGCTAGTCGGGGCTTTCTACCGCCTGCAAAGAGCGGCTCTTCCGATTTCAGCTCTGCAGTCGGTGCTGTGTGGAAAGAGGCTGCTGCCTTCCCCAGCCCAGTGAAACCCCTTTCTATCATTTTACCATATAAGGAGACAAAAGCATCGGAGACACTCATTCTTTTAGGCGCTCTGCAGCTGGCATTTGACACTTTCTCTGTTCCAAGGGTGTCGATACTTCCCCCTTCTGAACATCTTTGTCTTTCTTGGCCCCCTTCCTAAAATAAGGCTTCACCTGCCCCTCCTCCAGCCTTTGTTTCTCTAAACCCCTGATGCTTATTAGTAATGTAGCTTTGCTCAACCCGAGGGGTCGCGCTTTATGGAAGGAAAGGTTTTACAGCAACTCAAACCCGAACATCTATAAGGCTCTTCACCTGGCTGAGAGAATGAAGTGTTTGGCTAAAATTGGTATGAGGCTTTATTAGCTTTGGTTGTTTTGCCTGCTGTGGCTTAGTGCCTTGCCTAGAGAAGAGTGAAATAAGCTGTCTCCCCTCTCCTTCATCGAGAGGTGCACATTTTTCTGAGGAGCAAGTGTGCAGGCATCTCTTTACGAGTGCTCAGAGCCCATTCTTGTTTCTATCCACCCTTCTTGCTTTCCAAGTTCCCCCATAGTGAGGAGGAAAAAGAAGAAAAACAAGGGAAATTAATGAAACCAAAAAACCCCCTTGCATAAGAGGAAGCCAAAGGAACAGATTGTCTCAGCACATGCTCAGGACCCAGTGGAGAGCCCTGCCAGTGGGCACATGTTAAAGAGAAGGGGAACCATTAATCCTTCTATAACCAGGAACTAATTTTTCTGCTACAAAATCCAATTTCATCTATCAACTATTCTAGCAGAAACACATTCTGTTAATCAAAACAGTGAGGGTCCTGGGAAACCTCCCAGAGGGAAGCATTTGGATCAGAAGCACGCGGGAGATGTCTGCTCTCTGCCATTTGAGGGGCAGGGTGGGGAGGCGATTCAGGGTCATGCTTCAGTAATGTCTGGTGCTTGCCAAAGGGAGGTGCTTTAATTTCAGTGCTTTCAGCCTTAAGAGAAACCTGGAGGATGAAAATGTAAAGCCCATTAGCCCGAGGCAGTGTTGCTGTTGTTTCGCACCCAGATGATGCAAGGTAGTCCAATGTCCTTCTGCGTTGGACACAGGGTCCTGGGACATGTCTGGGTGCTTGTGCAGGTGTCCATATGGGTCGGCTAAGGGTTTCTTCTGCAAAACAAACTCCTCCCAGAACCCTGACCTATACTTACTGCCCTCTCATGCACCCAAACAGCAATCAGATTGGGAATGGGGATGAAATTTGTTAGTCAATCTCAGCACTACTCCAAATCAACAAAAGCACAGACAGAACAAAATGGTGGGGAAGGGCCGTTCCTAGTTCTTCAATCAGAAGCAAGCCTCCTTTACAGATGTGAGTTATTTCGATGGCCAGCAATGCCCATGGGTCAGTCTGTGTGTTGCTGCAGCCTTTGCGGTTGCGTTTTCAAAACACAGGCATTGTGCCCTGGAGGACCAACCGTGGACATACGGGATTGAGGAGTTTGATTCTGTGGCAATTAAAGCTTATGTAAATCAAAGCTGCTGCACTCCCCAGCCACATGTCCCTGGCTCCTCCCTTGCATTTGCACTGGCACTTGGAAGATGAGTTAAACCAGACAGTGAGCAATTTTCAGTGAGCCCTTGAGCTACCATGGAGCTGCACCTGTGTCTTGGGAGAGCTGCTGGTTGGGTTTCCAGCCCCACCACTGCCTTGCTGGGTGCCCTTGGACAAGACGTTACATCTTCCTGTTCTTTACTTTCAGTGTCTGTAAATAGAGAGCTCAGGACAGTCAAACTCTTGTGTGAGTTGTCAGCAAATTTACAAAGCACTATTTAGTGCAGAATAATAATAATAATAATGATGATATGATGATGATGGTGATGATGTTTCTTTCTTTTAGAGTGAACAGTTGCACAGTGACAACAATAATCATTAATTTCCATCTTAGTTACAGTTCTTACCTCAGCTGTGATTTAGAAGTGCATATAAAGAAGAAAAATGGGCCCTGAAGGTGATCAGATTTGGGCTATTTGAGTCAGTTTATTTACAAACCTTTCTTAAGCAAATTGAATGTTCCAAACATATTATTTGATTTTTTTCAATTCCCATTATATTTTTGTTTCCCTGTCTGTCCATTGACAGCCACTGCAGCAACTCTGCTAGAGATTTTTTGATGTGGTCTGCAGGAATACAATACAAGTGCTTTCTACAATTACAAGTTAAAATATATACTGTCTCCACCTGAAATGGTTTAGTTTAACTGTTGCAGGTCACGGGTTGATTTTAGGAAGATAAGATAATTTTGTCTGATTTAATCTAACATTTCTGACTCCTTGAAGGCAGAAGAGCCTCTGACAATTTAAAACTAGATGATCTGTGGGCTCACTATGGGATTTATCGCTCTGCAGCCACATCAAGACTGTATGAAGCTACAAAAGGGACGAGGGAGAGTTACCGGGCAGCTCCTTCTCTCATCCCATGATGTGGTGTCTGCATTCCATCAAACACTACTAGGGAAGGCAGAGGGAAGCTCCGGCCGCTTCAGTCGGTCCACCACTGCTCACTTTACATTTATATTGTACAAATAAATATTTATCAGTGATTGGCAAATCCCCCCACACTGTCTTTCCCACCAGCATCAAATCGACTTGGGGTGGGTGGATGGAAGAAACCAAATTTCCTTAATTGTCAGGGAGATGGGGAGGAAAGTGCTTTTTTCACTGGCAAATTGAATGTTTAAGTGACCTGCTTTTTTTTCTAACAGGGTGCCTGTTATTAAAGTTGAAAATACAAGTACCATTTGGTGCCATTCTGTGATTTAGAAACATACCCTACGGCTTATATATTTCTCATCTATGTAGCATTTATGTCGCACATATTGCTTGTTCTTCAGTTGCCTGTTTGCTTTAAGAGGCTTAATTCTAATGTGGCAAAGGCCATACCTCAGATATGGGAAACAAGATGGAAAACGTATCATTTTCATAGCAGGACCTCTCAATGATTTTACTAATCCTTCAGAAATCTCACTTCAGCTACTGGGTTGATGCTGGAATAGCTACCGTTTCAGCACTTATCTCTATTTCTGTCTGAAAAGAATGAACAAAGAAAAGTAGTGGAAAGAGGTGGCTGGAAGTGGAATATTTCTATCTCCCCCAGTTTGAGTCACGGAGAAATCTGATGTCTCTGAGAGGCAAGGGAGGTGGAAAGATACACTTTAAGGTTTGAAAATGGGTAAGCTACTGACTGATTCCTTCCACCAGCATTTTATCCTGGAAACTGTTAAGTTACTTTATCAGAATTCAGCAAATCCCTGTCTGATGCTGGAACCTGTATAATACAAACTTCCATTGAATATGAGAGGATGCATTTAGGAGAACTGCTATTTTTGGCACTGCTGCTTAGGAAGTAATATAAACTCATGCATAAGTTGCATTTTAGTTCATTAAACCTAAAATAACAGCCAGTCAATATTATTTTTTTCTGAAATCTCATTCTCATAAGAGATTCTCAGATATGTAGCTTTCCCCAAGCATACAAGGAAAATACAAAGGGTAAACAGATTTTTTTTATGTATGTATTTTCTCTCCCCATTCCATTTCTCAGGCACAAGGCTTTTTGCGACATTCTGATCTTCCTGTCTGCCTCTAGGTGACTCAGTCCTCAAGTAGAAATACTCAGCAAGTAAGGAGCAGAAGTTTCACACACTCTGATGAAGAAGTGCTGGATACCTTCAGACAATCCATTAAACCCACTGCAGCCAAGGCAGATAGGGAACTTTACACGACATGGAAGTCTGTCTGCTTTGGGTTGATGCAAGACTTCTTTTGTTTTGGGGAAGATATTTAGCCTAAGTCAATGTGAAAAGCTCAGTGTTTTAGAAACTCCAATCTAATATGGAAAAAAATGTTTCCATGTTTGTTTTCTTAATGTGTTTGAATAGTTTTCACATACAGTCTTAAACAATTTCCTTCAATGAATTTAGAGAAAGGTTCCATGGCTCAGTAGCACCAAAGAACTTGTGGTTTTGTATAGGAAAAGTTATCCTCAGAAGGATAATGTATTGCTATGTGATAAGAGAGATGATACTGACTCAAATTCAAGGATGTTTCTGTGATACCATGGTCTGGGATGGGGCTGAAAGCAGTTTAGACCATTATGGTCAGTTTGGACAAAGATTTTATTCAGTTTTTAAAGTCAGTCAGGACCTCCTTTTATACCCAGTTAGCTCCTGTTTCATTCAGAGAAATCTATCTCCTGAAAAAGAGGTCTCAAAATGAATGTAGCAGTGACACACTCGTCAACATGTGGCCTGCCACTGCCTATGTAATTGCTCCTATGCCCCTTTCTCCATGGACAATTGAGATGTAGAGATCATTTGCAATGCAAGACGGAGGCAGAAAAACAGCTATGTCCCTGCTGCTGCTGCTGCTGCTGCTTTCCTCTGTCACAGCTGAACATACAAACAGCTCTTGACACTGATGAGTGGTGGAGTATAAATTGAAGGGATCACAGGGGAGAAAAGAAATGGTGTTTGACAAAGGAGCAGACAGCACACTAGGCGAAGCTGCAAGGAGCAAGCCAGGGTTTTAAAGAACTGCTATGGAAAATCCCTCTTGGTGGTAGCTGAGTTTTCAATATCTTGGAAAGCTGAGGCACCAAGTTATAGGACTGACCGATCCTTCACTGGACAAGCAGAGTCCTCAGAAAAGCCATCCCAGGTTCTCATGGATTAAAAGAAGCCATAAAAGCCATTGCAGGATAAAGGCAGCCCATCAAACAACTCCCCAAGCATCAGGTGTCCCGGACATTCTGGAGATATGGAGATCTCCAGATCTCCCCTGGAGAGCCCTCACCAGGCTGGTAACCAAGTGAAGGATAAATCATGAAAAGTTGTAACGAAGCAAGTGGAAAGCAACAATTCTTGTCGAGTATAAATCTTCTCCTTCCTTACTTTCCCTATCATTGTTTCTCCTTCTTTCCCCTCACTAGGGAACAGATGGTGCCTCTACTTTTAAGGAAACCAAAGTGAAACTTTTTGATCTTTTCTGTCCTCAACCTCTTTGGACTCTAAGCATTCCCTAAACTTCTCAGCTCCACAGTTTGTTCATCTGCAACCACGATAGAGAGCTTAGTGGCATGTCTTTGGAAGGGCTTTGGGATCCAGAGACAGTCTGTGACAAGAGGTGAGCGGTCTTTAGAAATGATGAGTCTAAATGACGACAGTGCAGAGACCTATGCAGAGGAGCTGTTGCTCCTTTCCTTTCCTCTGGATTCAGCTTGATTGCTACATGGGGCCCTGAGTATGACAGATGGGACGAGGCTTTTGGGTTTCCTACCTCTGCGGGTGGAACTTGGGGTGTCAAATTACTACAGAGTTTGCAGTAATTGCTGGTCTTCCAAACTAGCAAATACTACCCCTTAATTTAGGATTTATTCCTTTTAGTATAATCATGATTTATGGTTCCCTGTTTCAGACACTTGAAACAAGCACAGTGTGATTGTTCCAAAGAACTAATCGTTCTGCGCTTCTGATAATACAAGAGGCATGCAATTCTGTACAAAATAGCTCACATACCTAGTATTTCCCACAGTGTTCCCAGCATGCTCCAGTGTTTTTAGGCAAAGTCCCCTTTCCAGATTCTTCCCCCTCCCGCTGCCCCACTGCTCATGGCTTCTTCTTCAATACCTTACTTCTGTGTGAATAATTCCCTTCTGCTCCCCTTAGTGCTTTTTCTGCCTGAATCCCTGACATCTTTTATGGCCCTCTACAAATAGCCAGCAGCAACGTTTTCAACTGCCATTTCCCCTTATCAGCCAGCCAGAGGCCCAAGGAGCTACTGAAAAAAGAGAGGTTTGTAGAACTGAGCAGTTGGCAGACGCCTCAAGAACTTATCGAATTCATTCCGAAGGCAGGAGTGACAACATCTATCTCATTCCTGGCAGATCTTTGTCTAATTTGCCCTTAAGGATTAATGTTAGGACTCCATAACCTCCAAAGTCAAATAAGAGTAAGTTTTGTCAGTAGAACACAGACAACAAAAAACAGAAAGAAAGAAAAAGACATTCGGACTAGAGTTTTCAGTCCAACATTCATGCCTGTAAAGGATGATTATTGTCAGGCAGAACCTGTAATTTGTAGGTGTTTGGATCTTGCCACAGAAATATGAGAATCATTGAACAGAAGGGTTCCTCCAACTCATTATCCTGTTCCTGGGGCCTAAGAAGTGTCTTGGGAAGAAAGTGAGAGTAGCCTGTAGTGGTATCTCCTCCTCATTGTCTCCCAGCATCCAACAACTATTGGCTCAGGGATTTCTCAGCCTGGAGGGAGCATTCATGTTTAATATCCCTTCCATGAACTTGCACAGTTCCCTCCTGATTCCCTGAAAGGAAATTCACAGTTTCCTGTAACCGGTAGTTCTACTCTATGTTGTTGAAGAACCATCTCCTTGTGTTCATCTTGAACATATTACCCACTAGCTCCATCTGATGCCTTCTAAGTCTTACATTTGGAGAGATAATAAGCAACTGATCTTTATTCACATGCTACAGGCTGTTAATGTCTTTGTCAACCTTTATCATATCTCCCCTCAGCCATCTTTCTCCTAGGCTGGAGACTCTCAGATTAATTAGTCACTCTGTATGAAAGCTATTCTCTGTGTTTCATCACCCTTCCCCAAGCTTTTTCCAATATGACAATTTAATTTTTCATTTGAAGTGGCCAGAACTTTAACATTCAATTTGATTTTTGGCTGATTTTGACCACTGAGCAGTTTTTTTTGTAAACTTCTATAACCCACAAATTTCACACCCAGGTGGTCAGCTCAGAATCATTACTCTATAACTAAAGTTACATTTTTCCCCATGCACACTGCCTTTTGCTTATCTAGATTCAGTTTAAGATACTGTTCCAATGACCACTTGTCCTGTTGCCTAAGGTGCTTCTGTTTCTCAGTCTTAGTAGAATTTAGGTTAATAAACTCATATTAATCTCCCTTTACTGTAAGAACTGCTTGTTTATCTTACAACCAATTTTATGCAATACATGCAAAGGTCTTCCCTCTTATCCTGTGGCTGCTTATGTGTTTTTAAGGGTGCTTGGTGAGGGTCCTTGTTGAATACGTGGAAAAGTACAAGTAAGCAGATGCTGCCCAACAAAGATCTCCCGTATCTGCATGCTTCTTATCATCTTACAGGAAGCCAATGGGTTTGTAGAGCATGATTTCCCTTTACAAAGCTGTATTGAATTTCTCCCAGTGTATCATATTTATCCATCTTCTCCACCCTGTGTAGTAATTTCTACTAAATTTATCGAATTTACCAGGCTCTAATTCCTCCATTTTCTCTTGTAACCATTTAAACAGTCTGGCACCATATTGGCTACTTTCAGGTGCTCAATTCTAAGCCTGTTTTAAATAAGAGGCCATACACTATTATCATTTCAGCTAATTCTTCCTTGAATCCTTTTAGATCTCTTGGGTGAACACCATCTGGTTCTAACATTTTCTTCCTATTCAATTTGTTTATTTGTTCCATACCTCTTCTGTAGACACTTCAGCTTGAAATAGATCCTCTGACAATCCCCATAAGGAAGAGTTCTGCTGCGGGAAGCTTTCCAAGCTTCTCAGAGTGAACACAGGAGCAAAAAGAATTTCATTTAGCTTTTTGTGTTATAGTCATCTCTTTCCTGAGGACTCTTATTTGCACCCTGGTTATCTATTGGCCCTATCATTCCCCAAACCATTCAACTTGCCTAGTATTCAAGAGAAGCATACAGTTACAAGTCACTTCCCAGATTACTTCAGACTCCTCATAGTTTGATGTGAGTAGAAACAGTCGCCTCCTCCAATCTGAACACAGTTGGGGACCTCCTGTTTTGCAGAGAGATCCTTCTGTATGGCAACAGTTATTTTTATGCTCAGCCACTGTTTTTATATACTACAGATAAACTGAGAGGGTCTGAGATGTAGGCTTAGACATATATTATGACTGAAAATATGCGCTTAGATTGTGCACTTTGAAGTAGAGTCCTTGCTGTTGATCCTCTTAGACCTGTGCTTACTTTGAACTGTGTAAGTGCTCAGGCCCTTAAATAATAGGATTAAAGCAATCATTTAGTTGTTGATGTGAATTTCATGTCTAACACTTCACATAGAGCTGAAAAAATATACCATCCATTGTCAGCCTGATAGACGTATGAATTGTGTTTGTCCCTGCCAAGATTATACTCACATGGCTGTCTAGTGGAGTTACTGTCTTAATGTGAATGAAATTCAAGTGTTGTGAGTAAAACAAAACAAAGGTTTTTAACAATGGCTTGTCTTGAAGATAATGTGTCTCATGCTGGAAGATCAGTAATTTTTTTTTAATCATTAGAGAGGAGTCAGAAAACACATTATAAAGCAGCACTAGTACTTTAATTTATCCCTAATGGCTAACCATAAAGTCTAGCAAGTTCTTGCTGGGTTGCTACAATACAAATGCCTTACACGACTGAGCACTGTCCGTCTGGCTGGCTGCTCCCAGGAGAGCACCCGGTCTGCAGTGATGCTGGCTCTTCCTTATATCCAGAAGGATTTTCAGGAATCCAGACCCCTCATTTGCAAGGAATAGTTCCTAACATTTGGATGTCCAGAAAAACACTGTGAGGAAGGGGCTGGCTTATCTGGCAGCAGATACAGCATTGACAGACAACAGAAACTTCACTTGCAGGAGAGGGCAGAGGAAGACCTGGGAGGAAGGCAGGCTGCTCTGCTTGGGAGCCCACAGCAGTTCTACAGCCATGCCCATGATCCTTCTCCTGCCAGCTTTCTGTGTGACCATGCCTCGGACCCAGGGCTGTTTGCGCTTCCCTTTGGCAAGCTGCACAGCCACCCGGCATTGCATTTGCACAGACAGGGGGAAAGGCAGAGAGGTGGCATGGCTGTAGGTACTTGGGCAGGAATCCAGGCCGAGGGTCTGGTCGCAAATTGTCTCCCAGCAGCCGGCACAACCACCTGCGTAACCGAACCCTAACCCGTTCCAGGCACGAAGATCTGGATGTGCCCATGCCCTTGGCGTGCTAGATCTCTGCTAACTCAACTGCTCTCATTCAATAAATGAGGAAACCATTACCAAAAGCAGGCAGCTGGGAGGAGTGACAGATTCCAGTAGGAAGCGATGATAACAGGAGTAAGGTATGGCTGGGACAAAGGGAAGACCATGCATGGACCCAGACGATCCCCAGCATGCAAGCTGGGTGCTCCTGCTCATTGTAGTGGGAGAAGATGGCCCAACCACACCACCCCTGTGTGTGTGCTTTGCCAACAGAAGCAAAGTGAGGGCTGCTGAGAAGAAAAGGATGGATGAGCAAACTGCCTTCACATACTGCAACCTCCTTGTGCCAATGACAGGGAGATCTTCTCAGAGTGACCGCATTGCCTATTCCTCTGGCCCCTCTGCCTTCCCTGCCTGCATCTATACTAGTAGCTTGTGGCTGGTGCTGGCCCAAACACAGTAGGGGATGGTCCACGCTGTCGAACTGTAAGTGCAGCCCCTGGCCTGGTTGAGCCCAAAGCCGCCATCACTCTCCCAAGAGATGTCTAGCATGGCCTGAGGCATGGCCTGTTCACAGGATGGCTCCTAACAGGATGGTGGGTGTGCCCATCTCGTTTGGCCTGGGAAGACAACTGTGCTGATGCTAATTGCCCTCAGGGCCAGTATTTTGTTATATACCAAACTGTTTCTAACTGAAGACAAGACTAGCTAACAGAGAAACATGACAGTAAATCAGATCTACCTATTTTCCACAAGGATTTCATTAGAAAACCTGTTTCTGAGATTTCTGTGCTTTGGTTGATGTAATCTGTTCCTCTACCTCATGCATGGTTTGTTCCTCAGGGTCAGGAGAAAGCCGTTTTGGCCCATTCTAGTCCCTCTTTGAATCCTTTTCTGCCTGTTCTGTGGTCCCTTCATCTTCAGACCTGCTGGAGTGTGGATGTAAGATCCTTGAAACCATTTTGCTGCTTGTTTTTCAGGCGTGTGCTGGAGTGCCACCATCTAGAACCACTGTCTTCCTCACTTCTGTCTTCCTAAAGATCTTCTTAAGCAGAACAACATGTCTTTTTACTGTGGACATCATATATTATGTTCATGTAATTAGGTCCATATAATTATACCCTCTGCTTATCCACCAGTACTCCACAGCAACAAATAATGTATCCTAAGACACTAATTGCACAAATAAATTTGGATCCTCTTTAGGTTATGAATCTGCAAGTTATTGAACTGCGAGACTTAAATAAGGTGACATTACAAATAACACCATGGATTTTTTTAAGGCTGTGGTCTACAAAGATATGTGAATATTATTTCCATGAAACTCAGAAATGCTTCTGCAGCCAATCTTGGAGGCCTCAGAGCAAAACTCTTACTGAATTTTGTGAGACGGGGGGTGAAACAGTTTACAAATGCATGACCTTGATATCAGTCCTGGTACGAAGTTCCAATTGTCTTTTACAATAGTTTTTTTATAATAATTGACTATTTTCCCATTGATTGCCTAGCTAACAAACTTACATAGGCACCTTCCATTATTAGAGAAAGTTCTGTTCTTTTTCTTACTTTAAATGGTTAGTCTAAAATGAGAGACACCAGTGTCCTAGCTGGCTGATTTTCATTGTTACCACAGTCACACTGACCTCTTTCAGAAGAAGTCCAGTAAAATTATCGGGAATGCAAGTCTAACTCATAGCATCAAATCAGGAAAGTATGAATCTCATGCAAAACTTCTGCTTTCCATTAAAGACTTCTACAAAAAACTGTTAATGTTTCCATTGCAATCTCCAGTTTTTCAGAGACCTTCAACTTTGCACAAAAAGGTGCACTGCATTGAAACTTTTTCGAGTACTGTTGGCTGAAAGGACTATTGTCATTACAAATTTTCAAATAGGTTTGTGTCATTTTCTCCCTGCAGATGAGAATGGGTGGTCTAGAGAGCCATCATTGTTCGGTCCCTCCTCCAAACTGTCTATGCTTTTTGATAACTTAATTCCTGAACAAACTTTCACATCCTTTTGTTTTGAGACAGAAAGCAATTTCTGCAGATTATTGCTCTCTGTTACAGGCCCGCCAAGTGAGGAAAAATTCTGAACAAAGTATTTCCACTTTCTACACCCATTCTTGTTTCCACCAGAAGCACTTCCCATTCATATGACGTGCTCCTTCTGTGCTCTGGGTCCCACTTTGCACCTGGAAGCAGACTTTCAAGAGTTCCTACAGCTCCAGGAGAGCCTTGGTTCACCTCTTGAACCTCCAGAGAATGCCCCAGAATACATCAATATACAGGAAAACCAATACAAGAATTAAAAAGGATCGAGAAGGTTGAGAAGTAAGTACAACTCAGTTCTTGTTACAGAGAGTCTATATTACTAAAGCACCCCGGTTCATAAAAGTAGAAAGGAGGGGGGAGTTTGCAGATAGCAGTCAGGAACTTGTGATAACAAAGTCTGTTCTTCGATCAACAAAATGCTTCATGTAATCTTTGCAAATAACCTATAGTAGCATCAATGTCACCTCATTTTAACTGACCATGTTAGCTGACTCAAAGAAGCCATCCATGACCCCACTACAGTGGATGGAGAAAGAGAGGTACCTGCAAGGGGTGATTTGTTAGACACCTACTGAGGATGAAATGAATTGTCCTGTAGATGTGCTTTTCTTCGCATGTTGAATCCAGCTGGCTAGTTCAGACAGACACCTGACCCCAGATAGCTAAAGAGGGGCAAATATGTCCAGGCAGAATTCACACGCCTGAATTCAGCTGCTGTATTCCCCCCTGCTGAATTGAACAGACCTGGACACAATAACGCTCGTGTTGGTTGGAGCATTTTTAAGGCAGATGAAAGGAAGAGAGTGGAAAGTCTCTCTCAAGGATATTTTTGGAGCCCTGGCTCACTGTAGCCCTGAGCTGGGTCTCACAGCCTGCCAGTCCTCACCAAACTGCAGTACTTGAGTCTGCCCTCAGATCTGGCCCTTACTTCTCCTTCCTGAATTAGAAAAAGTGCTACTTTTCTCCCTTAAAAGGATGTTGAGAGACAAAATACTCGACAATATGAAATGTTGGCCATACAAGTACGTAGCACACAATGTGTTTAACCTGTGCTCATCCAAATTCCCAAGCCAGGGCTTACATCCAGAAGTCGAAAACTACAGCAAATAGAGTTATTCTGATAGCTTCCTCCCTCTGACTGTTCTGTACCAGGAGTGCCATGCTATACAGTGTTGGCACATCTCTCTGTATTATAAGCTGTGTCCTAACCCTTTGAGTGTCCTGCTGCCTTCTGCACCCAGTGCCGAAGCATGTGGGGCGTGTTGCCGTCGATGGACTTCACGCATAGGAAATCACGACACTCAGCATTTAAGAAATGGGATAAATGACAGAATAATGGGCTTCTGTGTGCTGGTATCTGTGGATTGTAGGTATTCCTCTTTTCTTATGGTAATCTCTAGGCATGCCGGGCTTTGCTCCCCTAGCTGCAGACTACCAAAAAGGAGCACCAGTCAATGTCAGCTACTTCCCTCCAACAGTAAGAATGCAAATTTCTAGCGAGACTTTAGTGAAAATCCGTTAAGCTTGACAGGGAATATGCTGATCTGAAAGCCCACTGGCTTTGTTTATGAAGTGTGTGAAACAATTTCTGTCCCCATGTCTGTGCCCATTCTACTCCCATGACAACATGGTTTAATAGTGTACTTATTTTCCTTTTTTAAAAGAGAGTTTTCCTCTCATTTGTTGTGATATGGAAGTTTCACAGAGACAGCAGGAAAAAAATATTATAAAAGAGAACAGTGGCTTCACGCAAAATGTTACTGAAAATATAAAGTGAAATTGGGGGAAAATATTTTTTCTTCTAGCTCTTCGAGTTTCACTACTTCTTGGTGACATGTGTTAATGGTAGCTGGTAAATCAACCTGCAGCAGAAACATTTTGAGTTTTATGAAGTTGATGGATCCCTTTAAAATGGGTATGGTAGCGCTCCTTCCATGTTTGTGTCAGAGCAAGCTGAGCAAAACCAGGCAGAATTGCCCCAACTACTTTCAAAAAAACTAGGACTCTGTGTAATATGAGCTATGCTTCTCAAAGCTAATCAGTGTTAGATGATGAACATTGTTGAAATAGCCTGAGATTTATCAGCATGAAACTGTACTCACTGTGACATAAAGCCAAAGATAAAATATTGCAGCCAGTAATAATTCATCTCGCTGAAAAACAACTGTGTCAGAGTGCCTGTGCTCTGGTTAGACAATACACAGCTACAAAAAAGGAAAACTCGTAAGGAAAAATGTGAAAACGTGCTTTGGTGGTGCAAATCTACACCAGTTTGATGCTATTAAAATTAGAAGGAAAGGGAGGAAGTCTGAGCTTTGCTAAAATCAGTGGACATTTCTCAGAAAACTCCCATTGATTTCAGTGGGGCCAGGACTTCACCCCCAAGTCAGTCTTCACATCCCCTTCCTTCTCTGGTTTTCTTCCTCGGAAAAAAGGCCTTTTACATTTTCTGTATTAAAGAAGTGTTTGAATGAGTCTGCTCCCTCCCAGCCTCTTGCCAGCTGTAATCAAAGGTCTGCCTTGTTCTGATGGTTTGCTGTTTGGAAGGGAAAAAGTAAAGTTATTCATCCATTAATCATATTTTCAAATGCTAGGTAGAACAAAGTATTATTGTTGGAAAGACTGCCTTTAGAATGGGTTCACTCTGGGAACAGGCATTTGGTCTTTTTGTATTATTTTACTTTTAAATTCAAATCCAGTGAAAAATCACTGCATTAGTATGTATGTTCCTGCATTTTCTCAAGCCAAAGATCTTTAGCCAACATACTTTTTAAAAAAAACCCTAATGTTTTGCTGCATGTGGTTGGAATGCTGCTTCTGCTTCTTGTTTTTAAGAGTGAATATTGTCAATACACCAGTGGCCATACTTTAACACTAAGTACTCAACCAGAATGATTTTGTTATTTTTATTGTTTTAGCCTGAGGCTTGGATGGTAGACAAGGAATTTGAGGACATGAGAAAATTTCTAGTATGGGAGAAGTGAGACTACTCTATAAAAAAATATTAGTTTTGTACATGATTTCTTTATTGCACAGTTTACCATGGAGGCACATCAATTTAGCTTAATAGCAAGATCTTGGAAAAAAAAGACCAAGCGAAGCAGCAGGTCCGACTAAGGCGGCTGCCAGCTTCTGCTAGTGGCCTGCTAACAGTCAACACTGTCCTCTCTGGTGGGACGTGCTACCTTTGGGTTCCAGCCAACTTACAAAACTCATCTCACCAGTGCTGGGGAGCAGGAGATTGGAGCTCTGTGCAGATCTGAACAGAGCAGACCATGGCCTAGCAGCGAGACTGTTACTGCTGGAGAAGAGAGGCATGTCCAGAGGTGCCGGCTGTGGTGTCTGAAGACGTTAAGCCTTCCAAGCCATCCGTGCAGGGACAGTAAGCCTCGAGATAAGATGTGCATGTGTGCAGACAATGTGGTATTTTACATTCCTTTTTTCTTCTGCTTAAGGTCTGTGCTGTTCTTCACATAAAAGGCGGAGCAAGCTTGTTCCTAAGCATGTTGTTTCAATGCTGTCTACACTGACAGTCATGGGCTCATGCTGGCTTAAGTCTGGAGAGCTCAGCAGGATGAGACATGCTAACTGAGGACTTCCACTGTGGGAGTGGGTCACCATCCCAGGTGAGGCTCAACATGTGGGGGCACCTACAGAGGCTGCGTCTGGGCTCGCAAATCGAACAGGACCTCAGGATGCTCCCAGGCATTGAGACTTCGTCAACCATGCTGGTCGGCTGCATAGATGCCAGGTAGGGCTCTCCCACCTGGGCATGGCTTTGGAGCAAGCCCTGTCCCTAGGACATGTTTTGGATGTGGCTGCTTGGTTTCAGAGGCCAGGGGCGTGTAATGAGCCTGGCACGAACGCAGGGCTCTGTCTCCCGTGGGATCGTTGCCGGGCATAATATATGCACTGCTGTGGCAGCCTGAGAGACAGCCCAGGAACCGGACCCAGCTGCTCCACGTCCACCAGCCCGATCAGCACCCGATGTAACCACCCACTTCGCAGCTACAACTGGTGGATCTCCAACAGCTTTGGACTGACTAAGGACCTGCCCTTTTGCCTGTGAAATCCCCTCTTAGGAATTGAGCCCAATCCCAAATGCTTTGAAGTGAGCTGACCATTCCTAGAGTTTGAGTCTTGAGGTTGGGTCAGGTCTAAGGAGTCCTGCTCCCCAGAGGGTGCCAGGGACCCATGACCTCATCAAAGCCTGTGGAGCAATGCTCAGCATTTTGAAATAAACCCTTTCATTTAATTTTCTAAATAATGGAATAGTAAATAAACTCTAGTGCCAGATGCGACAGCTTTAGTTGTTGGGCTAAAAGTAAATTAATATTTCTTACCTTCATGTCATAATTCATGATCCTTGGATGAAAGAACCTTTTGTTATAAGAATGTTTATATTAAAAATGCATGTGTACATGCATCCAAACAAATGTACACATATGCACAAACAATCTTATTTTTCCAAAGAGGTCTTCTTTTATTGGCTTCATTTGAAAATTAATGCTCTCATAAGATGAGGTTAAAAGTAATTTAATGCAACAATGGCCTGATAATTGGCATTTGGCAGTTATTGTTAATGCTATTTTACAGGCTGGTTCTGACGAATTCCTGCTTTGACATCCAGTTACGTTTCAGTGCTTCGCTTTCTTTTCCCTTTCCCCACAGCTGCTGTAATCCATAACAAGTAATTGTTTAAACACGAAATCAGCAAGCATCGCCTGTAATTTGCCTTTCTTTCTTTCACGGCCATTAGGAAATGGCCTGAAAGAGGGGGGAAACGTAAAATGTTCCTTTTGTCCCCTTTTCTTTCACTATCTATTCATTTTGCAAATATTCATCATAAAGAAGAAAATGCTGATAGAGGGAAGAAAAAAAAAATCACCTAATCAAAAGCTTTCTGCCTGAAGTCATTCAGTTTGCTATTCAAACCAGAGAAGTGTCTATAGTTAGACATGGTTGTGTTCGTCGAGAACATGAAAACATGACAGCGTATTATTAGTGCAGAAACTAAAGAGCAGCTGTTAGTTAGCACCTGGTTCCCAACAGCAGACTGCAAATACAAAGACAGACGCTCTGTGTGTGCCCTGGCAGCAAGAAGGGAACAAACATCTTAAAATACACTTTTCCCGTAAGAAAGCAGCGCTCCCCTCATGATGTCTACACAGTGCTTAGAAATTGTTGCAAAGGGAAGGTGAAAAGGAGAAAAAGGCCCAAAAGGACAGGGAAAACTAAAATAAGTCACTGTCTTACCTTGCTGCAGCTTGGTGCTGCCTCTGCTTGTGAGTCTGCGAACGAGAGAGGACGGGGACGGGCAAGCTGCTTTATTGGATCGCCCAAACTATGTGTTTAGTAATTAGACTGTTAGGCATTCATGCTTCGGAGGAGCTATAAATATAATATCTCCGAGGTACCAGCCATCCGCAGGAGATAAGGACTGCAGCACCTCTGTGCTGCCAGCCTTTTAAGGCATCAGAGCCAGAGTGGCACGAGGCCCCCAATGGAAAGGGCTGCTGAGCTCCTGAGCAGCCCTGGCCCTCCGCTCTGCTCCTTTGGGGAGAGCCAGCGCTTAAAACATGCTCACCTGCTGTACAGAGGTCCTGTGAGGGACCCCAAGGGGCCGGTGATCTTTCAGGACCTGATATTTTGGCTGAGCTACGAGCAACTCTAACGTTTCAATCAGATTGTCTGTCGGGGGTCCGAGATTGACAGAAACACCCCAGAAAATGCTGACTGCTCTGTGGGTGTAACAAATTCCAACTCCCCTTTGTCTGTCTGTCTGTCTGCCCATCCCCGGTGTGCAGCCTTGTTGCAGGGGAGTCCGTGCCTCCTGTCCTGCCTAGTTTTACCCCTGCACTGCCTAGTGTGGGGAGCGGTAGTGCCACTGCTACCATTTCACAGCAAAAAAGACAGCAACTTTAGAAACTATCCTGAGGTCACAAATTAAAGCTGCATGGGCAGCTGGGCTGTAGCTCAGGAGCGAGCTCTCTAACCCTAACCCTTCCCGCTGCAATGCAGGTGTGATGCTGGGTGAAGGGAACACTCGTACATGTAAGGAGCAACAGATTAGGGGTGGAAAAAAGCTCTTCTGGCAGCTCACGTGGGCAGCACCTCGCTTGCTCCGGAGGAAAACCTGTCCAAGCAAGGCTCAGTGCAGAGGTGGGGTTACAACCTGCCTACCTCCTTGCCAATATTGGGTCCATCTCTGCATTTCAATGTACTTCTGCAGAGAAAGTTGCAGCAGAGATACGGTCCTAGATGTGAAATTGAACTATTTTAAGGTGGTTTTTTTTAAGAGGAGGAAAAGGAAAACCTTTCTTGAAGACAGCAAGGTGAAGAAATAGCATCGGGCTGCCTCCACGTGCAGGCAAATGACTCTTCGTTACACAGCAGCATACTTCTCTGAAGAAGTACTGTGCTGTTGAACTGAGATTGCTGTAGTTCCTCCTCCCAGCTGAAAGCGGGAGTATTTGCCAAGGCCTTCAATTTTTTAGCTAGATTTATTACTTCCATAGTCCTGAAGAACCTCTCATTCCCTTCATCTCTTCTCTTCTCTTCTCTTCTCTTCTCTTCTCTTCTCTTCTCTTCTCTTCTCTTCTCTTCTCTTCTCTTCTCTTCTCTTCTCTTCTCTTCTCTTCTCTTCTCTTCT
>Ga0065711_1036676_pt1 | contig 20714 bp, 9 predicted proteins | sample Hoacrofraction12_FD_59098 | JGI IMG/M metagenome (GOLD analysis project Ga0065711, IMG submission 59098) | Hoatzin crop microbial communities from Cojedes, Venezuela - Epithelial fraction 12 v2 (version 2) | ecosystem: Host-associated > Birds > Digestive system > Esophagus > Crop | place...
AGGAAGAAATTCTTTACAATGAGGGTGGTGAAACACTGGAACAGGTTGCCCAGAGAGGTAGTGGAGGCCCCATCCCTGGAAACATTCAAGACCGGGTTGGACAGGGCTCTGAGCAACCTGATCTAGTTAGTGGTGTCCCTGCTTGCTGCGGGGGGGTTGGACTAGATGACCTCTAGGGGTTCCTTCCAACCCAAAACTTTCTATGATTCTATGATTCTAGGTTTGGCTTGGGATTCATGTCAGCATGCCTACCAGCTCAAATCAGCAATGCCACGTTACTATCAACAGTCTTCAATTCAGTTTTCCCTCCTAGCTGATTTTCCTCCACACCCATGCAACCTCACACAATTTCATATTGTGGAGGTCCCATCACTTTCGCTTATTGTTCAGTGTAACATCAAAAGTAGTGTAGCTTCAAAAGAGAAAAGCAGGATTTAAGGCCAATTTATGCTCCACTGTCTGAAGACAGTGTTAAAGAGGGGAATACCTCTAACCTAATTATGTGCTTTTGAAAATTTTCTAAGCACTGTTGATGAATAGCTCAATGTGTATGGAAAGAAATTCAGTTTCTAACAGAAGTACCAGTATTTGGAAAATCAAAAGTCTTTTTACCTGCCAATAAATTGACATAAAGAGATGGGGATTAAGACTTACAAATATAATTGTAAAATATCAATAATATACTGTATCATAAGAAAGGTCAATATGTAAAAATCACAAATTCTGATTGCCACTGATGCATTTCAAAAGGCAGCACCACAGACTGGTCCAGACAAAGTGTTTCCTCAGATACACCGGTGTAACTTTTCTCAACTGACTAATTGCCCCACTACAAAAGAACGGAATTTGTTTTAAAATCTGCAACAACAACTGTAATTTTCTGACCTAAAGAACCATTGTTGAAAATACAGTAATACTCCTTCTCTTCTATGATGTTTATATCCCAGATGTTGCTCTGTGCAACTACTTTTCCTGTTCCAACAATGTTAGGCAGTTATTCAGGAGGACTGTGGTTTTTTCCCATGCAATGGAAAGCTACTTTGGACAGTGGAAATAGGATACTGTTACATACAAGTTATTATGGACTAGCAATCTTTATTACTTCTCATGCAGTCCATCAAAACAATTTTTTTTGTTGCTTACAGTTGGCTTTTTCTTTCTTCTTTCATCTGGTTTGCCAGTGTTGCAAGACTCAGTTCTTGCTACCACTCTAAGTTTAGATTTTACATAAATGCTTGCATGATGCGTATTAGTTGCAATTTTACATTTGTATTTTCTATGGAAAACTAAGCATCATGGCAATGTAAGTGGAAATGCTGCCCCGATCAGATACAGTTGTAGATACTCCGTAGCAAGGGAAGGTTCATGAAGTTTGAGTCTTACAAACAGATTTGACAGGAAAGAGCTCTGACTGGGGGTCCTATATAAAGGTAAATTGTAACGATTTACCTTGTTACAAAAGTGAGTACATTGAAACTAAGTCCAAATTCTTATTTTTTGTTTTTGTTTTATTTTGTTGTGGGCCTCTGGCTCCCTTTGTTTTTAATGAGAACTTTCAATACTTGTCCACAATCAGAGAGTTGGATTTCAGTTCTGGGTCAATAATACATTAAACAACTCTAAAAAACAGATCAAATGTATATGATTATTCAGTTCAAAGCAGCTGTATATAAATATTGGTAAGATTTCTTTGGCCTAAAAAGAGTCATCTGAAAGTTTAATAGCCAGCTGAAACTAACTAGAGGACCTCTGAAATAGATAGAGACAGACACCATCAGAAGGTGATTCATCCGATCTTAGGCAGCTAACTTAGGCTAGAAAGAATTGCCTGCTAGAGGTGTTTATCTCTGTCCTTTTGTTTCAGAGAAAGCATAGATGACTAATTTAATCTCCAAAAGTCACTCCTCTACAAGTTTGACTGAAGTTCAATAAAATGAACCTTTCCCTCGGTGCTATTACAGGAATTGCACAGCAAATAAATTAAATATGTAAGAATTTTGCAATATACTCTTTTTGGCTATGGATTGGTGCTAACCAAACTCCTACACCTAAATATTCTAGGTGTTTGAAAAACTTTATGGAAGATTTAAGGCTTTGTAGTACAGGTTGGTGTCTTTAAGCAAATAGTAAAGACTTTTCTTTCTATACTGGGGGTTGTCTCTCATGATTCTCATTTTTTATTACTTCCACTGCACAGTCATGTCAGCTTCCCCCAGTAAAACTAATTCAGCTACCACCTCTTTATGTGACCAGTCTTTTTTTATACATTCAAATGATTTATTTCAGTTAGATTTTTTTTTATACTGGATCTCAGCAGGACACTTTCTCAGAAATCCAGCTATTTATCTAAAAATTAATGTGCCTTTTTCAAACATCTACCTTTGCCAAGATAAAAATATCCCACTTTCTATCCTATGTGTCACATCTCCTTATGAGGCTTCTAAGCAGTGGCTGTCTTTGTTGTTGCCTTCGGAAGTTTAATGACACTCCCTTGCAGTAGTTGTAACAGAAAGCCTTAAAAGTATCCTTCCTTCGTAACCGTGTGCTTTCTACTTTGCAGAGCATTCTGAAAATATGAACATCTGCCTCCGATTTTTAATCGTTAACTGACACATAATTTCCCTGTATACTTGTGTCTAAAGAGTGCTTACATACACATGGTTCAGAATATCAAAACCCTGCTCTGGAAGTCTTTCTCAGAGGTAGATATTAAACTTCACAGATTAAAGCCAGTTCTCAAAATCCCCCCATTTTTTGTACTCCTCACCCTACCTCTTTCAGCAAGCTGAAGATTGCTGAAATCATGTGCATCTGTTCCATCATCCACTCAGCTGGACTGCTTCTTTGTGTTGTTTCTCTGGAAGGAGGCCCAAGAGAACAAATAATCCGATTACGGCGTGATTTTATTTAACTAGATACACTTTACTCCCAAGCACTCTGAGGACCATGGGTGTATGGCAGTGTTGAACTAAATGCAGTCCTCTGAATGGGGATGACTCAAACATCAATAGCTGAAATAAGTGTTAAGAAAGTGATTTGCATAGTAGCCAGTGTTTTCAAAAGTAGTTCCCATGGTCATGTTTGTGCTTCTTTTGTTGCAGGCAAACTCTTTGTCTTGTCTTCCTTGAATGTTAAAATAATAGGTTTCCTCCCTCACTGGCCTAGAAAGTCACGTTCACTATAAAAATCTCTTATTTAGTTATGAAAGTAGAAGATGATAAGCTGCTTGGTGCAGGTTGAAGCTACATATTTCATTTCATTTCAACACTGTTTCCCATTAACATCCTGATAGAGAAGCCATTGAAGTATGGCCTGGATGAGCAGATGGTGAGGTCAACTGAAAACTAGCTGAATGGCTGGGCCAAAGGAGTAGTTATTGGTGGAAAAAAATCCATCTGGAGGCCAGTAACTAGCAGTGTACCCCAGGTGTCAACACCGGGTCCAATCTTATTCAATATCTTCATTAATGATCTGGATGATGGTGCAATGTGTACCCTCCAACAAGGCTGCTGATGTCACAAAACTGGGAGAAGCAGCTGATACACCAGAGGTTTGTGCTACCATCCAGAGGGACCTTGAAAAGCTGGAGAAATGGGCTGACAGAAACCTCGTGAACTTCGACAAGAGTAAGTGCAAAGTGCTGCACCTGGGGAGGAATAAAACCATATACGAATATATGCTCTGGTCTCTGTGTTAGAGGGGTAACACAATACAAGAGATTTGAAAATATCTCCATCTACTTAAGAATCAGAGATATGAAACACTGCTATGTTGTTATAATAAGTGTTTTGAAAATAAGAAAAAACAGTAATTTTCTGGGGTATGAGTACAGGAGATGTTTAACTTCTGCTGTGTCTTGCAAGCTTGGATGGACTCCTGAAGCATTAGGGCAAATTTTGAAGGAGGGCAGAATGGGACTGAAATCACAGACTATAGGTTTGATACAAGAAAAACAACTAATTTTATCTTTCTAGGAAAAGAAAGTCTCTAACAATGCTTTTCATAAAGCTGGCGGCAGAATAAGATCACATGCCAGAGTAACTACAACGGAGTTACTAAATATCAGTGATCATCACTGTGTACTTATAACTGAAACATAATTTAAACTTAATGCGTAAAGTCATTGTTCTGGCTTTAGTAACTAATGATTTAAGGAAGTGAAGACGTGAAGAACCACAGTGAAAAAGGATTTAGACTATCATATATTAATGGACAACAGGAGGCAAATGAGGAAAGCAGATTTTCAGATAGCAGGAACTATCTAGTGCCCAATAATATATTAAGAGGTCATAGTTTCTAGTCATAATCTGTCTGAATCTAGACTCTTAAAACATCATATCTAAGCAAAAAAATTTGAATTTTTAAAGGAATCATGTTCTTTAATACCTGTCTTTTTTGTATGAGCAGCAAAAAAGAAATAATAAAAAGTTTATATTATTTAAAGCAATTTCATAAAATGTTTCAATATAATAAATTAGTTGCATTGCCCTGGATAAGAGTAGACATTTACTCGTTCAAATTTTACGTTGCTCTAAATTACATTAGAGAACATGGATTAAAAGCAAACAAAAAATGGAAAAAGGTCCTGAATCAGGATACCTTTCTTCGGTCTTCTGCAGTATCCTGTCTGAAGTCTTTTTATTTTCACATAAGTCTTCCACAAAAACGTAACTGGGATTAAAATTTTCTCCAGAGCTAATTGCAGAACAGGGATGTTTTCAGAAAACTCTGAGTCCAAATAGAACATGCTTTAACTATGTGATGAACTGGAGAACAAGCCACAAATAACAAACTATGTGATTAAGAATTCTCAGGCAAATCATCAATATATATTTCTTTCTAAAACTAGTGTTTCTCTTTAAAAGAGTGAACTATAATCCATTTTGTTTGAACTGTTAGGCTTGACACTGCTGTTAACCAAGAATGGAAGACAGTAGAGAGAGTAAGACACTGTTATTGACAGTTCTGCTTTTCTGCTTCATGTGGGGTGCATATCGATAGGATGACCCACTGCCTACTTCAGTGCTTGTAAGCAAAAGATGGAGCAGCTTTATGCTATCCATGGAAACCTTAAGCCCACATGACACTGCTGATTGATCTGCAGAAAGATCATATAAGAAATATTTGAAGGAGATCAACAAAAATGTTCTAATTTCTCAGAAAGAAAAGCAAAGACCTTAGAGGCCTTAGATTTGGATGCATCTCAGACACACCCTGACTATCTGTAAATTAGATACCCAGTCCCATATAGCTGGTTAGTCCAAAATATTTGCCTCTTGCAGGCATCTCCAGCTGGCAGTTCATCAAGGTAGGTGCAAAAGATACACAGAAAGAAATGTGATTTGGAAATCCTGTCTGTCTCCATTGGCTATATAGAAAACCTAGACATTCAGCTTAGATTAAGAATCTGAATTTTCAGTTAGTAAAGCTGGGTAGGATGCATACTTCTGTTTGGATCCAGAATTGTTAGAACTCTGTCTTTTAGGAAATAAGCATTATTGAAACCTATGGAACTGAACAGACATTATTACTAAAAGAAATAGAGAATTTCAATAGAAAATGATATCAGATTTAGTACTATGCTATAGAATACTCATCCTCAGATATTGTTTCCTAGTTAAGTTAGTCTGAGATAGGTACAAACAGCCTGAATCTTACCATCTTTCATTAAAATAAGTAGATCTCTTACATAGCTCTGCAATTTCCAGTGTATATATTTAAATATATTTTTTTTTATTTTTCAATGTTTTATTTTTATTTCTTCTTACAGCTTTATTATGAATCTGAAGACTTTTAAGGATTATATGCTCAACAGACTACATTTTTTTTGGATTACATGTCTCCCAGTTATGTGATTTTTACTATTCTATGGGATCATCAGGCAAATTAGTCTGTCTTCCTTTGTGACTCACACAGGCACTTTTTAGAAGGATCCATTGGTGTCTCTTTTTCTTGAGTTGTCTCTTATGATTTTGTGATGCTGCACTGCACCAATACCAGTCAGCTCAAAATGCTCTTTATGAAACTCAGGGAAGTTATTAAGTCACTTGGCTCCTCAGACTGCTTTTTTCAATGTTCTAATTTGCAGAAATATGTTACTGGTTTCACTGTTAATGATGAGATCAGAATAAGCTATTGCCACCCTGACTGCTTTGAGTGAGAGATACCCCCCTGCAAAGAGCGAGTTTGCATGACTTTTTTCCTGAAGCATCAATCTGTTAGTCTGTTGCTAAATGCCTATATCAGCAAAGAACTTTAAAAACCAAAGAGTGTATTCTGTCTTTAATCTCCAAATAGAGTACTTCCATCTATCAAGAATAAAAATGCATTGTGTAAAACCTAGAGCTATCCTTGAAAGAACAAAAGATGTGACTGTGGTTATTACTCTTGAATGAGTTTCAAAGGTTTCTGCATCAAGAAAAGTTGAAGGTATCACAGAATTATAGAGAACTTAAAAGGTTGCCTTAGTAAAGTATTTGTGGGAGACAATGCCCTCCTTCAGGTTAGCTGGAATAACAAGAGAAAGCCATTTACATAGAACTGACGTATATCTGCACAGGTACTAAAAGTGTACCAAATGGTTTGTTATCAGCTGAGCTATCAAATAAAATCAGTAAAATGCTTTTCTGAGGATGTCAGATACTTAGAACATTGTTTACTTTCTTTCAGAACAAAAAAAATGTCTACAATGATAATGACAGGTTGTTGCCTTCACTTTAGGTCACTTCTTTTAAGAAGCCTAGAAACATAAAGATGGCTGTTTATATTTAATGTACCATATAAGGACAATGCTTCACCAATCATACTGGAATTGACTGAAAGAAAGAGGAGACAATAGACAGGACAACTGAAGAAAGAGACAATAGGAGGTGGACAGTGGACAAAGGAATAAAGACATGTAACTTGGAGAAAAAATATTTCAGAGCAATAACCATGACATCCCTTGTGGACTGTGATCCCAAAAGATGTCACAGAACAAACTGTGTTAATTACGGTCGCTTACCCTTTGTTGAGCTCTGAAGTTCTGCACGAATCTGTAGATAACAGAGTTCATAACCACTCAGAAGAGCATAGGGAACAATTTGTAAAACCACCTGTTCTGAATGAACAGTGCTTCGGGACACAGACAGACAATCTTAGAAAATTATCCCAGTGACACTAGACTGATAATTTTTCACTCTCATGTACCACAGTAACAAATCTCTACCTCATTATTAAAACAAACAAAGAAACAAAAAACCCAACAACAATAAAAACAACAACAACAAAAAAAAGAGATAAAAGAAAATCTGTTAAGTTGTTGCAGCTCATGGCAGCTTTAATACTATTGGAGGGCTTGTCTACAAATAGATATTTGGTGGCATATCTAGAATTTATGCTGCTCTAGCTTTATTGGTTTAAGATTAGTAAGGACATTCTGTTTCAAAATAATAGTAATTTTATTTGGAATAATTACTCTAGAGTAATTATTGTGGGACAATATAACAGTTTTGGCATAAAGGATGTCCACATGGGAGCTAAGACTGATAGAACTGTGGCAAAATAATTAGTTCAGCAGATCTATACCAGAAATATCTATGTGTATACAAGCCAGCATTGTCAATAATTCTATTCTTTTTACTTTCATTCTCTAGATATTTTCCACTGCATGTTTATGTCACCCATAGTTGATCTAGTTCTTCTTGTTTAGAGGACCATTATATAATGGTCCACTTGAAGATCTGCAGCTATGGAATAGGGTGAGCGCCCTGGTAGCAGGTGAGAGGTTGGGAGCTGCATACAGTGAAGGACTCAGGCAGGCTGAGCCTGAGCCCTACCATAGTACCAGGAGGAAGGCGTGAGTGACAGCAGTAGGAAGCTGCTGCTGTGAAGGACAGAGGACACTGTCTGCCCACCTGACTTGCTATCCTGGAGGGCTTCCTTCTTGCCAGGTACTTGGATCTGGGATGTTGTGGAAAGGCTGATGAGGGTTGTGCAACCCTTGGATTGTCCCCCTTTGCTGCTTTTCCTTAGAGGCACCAATGATACTGTCAGGGAGATCTGGAGCATATCTCAAGTGTGAATGCATGACTCTGGGGGTGAGGGTGAAGGGCATAGAAGCTGGAGTCCCAGATGGTTTTCTTCTCAGTCCTGATGGTGGGGGCTTAAGGAGTGGATGCATCCTGTGGATTAACAGCTGTTTGTGCTGCTGGTGTCAATAACAGGAATTTGGCTTTCATGACCATTGGTCCCTTTCTCAGAATAAAGAATAAAGAATAAAGAATAAAGAATAAAGAACTGCTAGGAAGGGATAGGATACACCTCATCAAGTGTGACAAGAGCATCATCACCAACAGGCTGGATAACCTGCTGAGGAGAACTTTAAACTAAAAATGATGGGGAAGCAAGGTAATCCCCAATCAAGTAAAAAAGTAGTGGATGGTAATGGCAAGCAAAGAGTGCAGGATGCTCATCACAGAAATGTGGTCAGATAGTTGGCACAACTGGAGCTCCACAGTGGATTGATACAGGCTTTTTAGCAAGGACAGGCCTTGATCATGAGGAGGGGGAGCTGCCCTGTATGTAAGAGAGCAGTGGGAATGCATAAAGCTCTGTCTAGGGGTGGGTGATGAGTCAGCTGAGAGCTGAGGGTGGGGATTAGAGGGCAGACCAAAATGCATGTTGTGGTGGGTGTCTGCTACAGTCCACCTGATCAGAAAGTAAATGGAGCCTTCTTCAGACAACTAGAAGAAACTTCACATTTGCAGGTCCTAGTCTTAATGCGTGACTTTAACTACTCCAATATCTTCTGGAGGGGCAATACAATAGGGACGAGGCAATTCAGGACAATTTCCTAACACAGGTGATCATGTTGCTGACAAGGGGAGATGTGCTGCTGGACCTGATTCTTACAAACAAGGAAGGACTGGAAGGGGATGTGAAGGTTGGAGGCAGGCCTGCATGGATGAGCAAGTTGCTCTTTAAACTCAGACATAAAAACAAAATATATAAGAGGTGGAAGTAGGTACAGAACCTGAAAGGAATATAGAGAAAGCAACTGAGCATGAAGAGATCAGGCTAGAAAGCTAAACTCCACCTTGATATAAATCTTGGAAATAATGTCTATGGCAACAAGAATGACCTGCTGCTGAATGAGAGAGGGGACCTCATACAAAGGACAGAGAAAAGTCTGGGGTGTTCAGTGTTTTCTTCATCTCAGTCCTTACTGGTAAGACTGGCCTTCAGGAATCCCAAGTCCCAAATGGAAAACTTCAGAAGAAAGAAGACTTACCGTTGGTAGAGGAGGATCAGGTTAGGGAACACTTAAACAAACTGGACATACAGAAGTCCATGAGGCCTGGTGGGATGTGCCCATGCGTGCTGAAGAAGCTGGCTGAGGTCTTTACAATGCTACTCTTGATTAACTTTGAAATTACTCTTTTTTGAAAAAGACTTGATTATCTTGATTATCTCTGAAATGAACAAGGAAGTGGGATTATTGCTTGTCTGGTGTTAAGTAAGACTTGCAAAATTGTCTGTGATAACATTGACATAGACAAACTCATGAGTTACAGACTAGGTAATCAGACAAAGGAGTATAGAACATTGACTGGATTGATGGTCTTAGAGGGATGTAACCAGGTGGTTGTATCACCATCCATAGAGACTTCAAAAGGCTGGAGAAACAGGCAGACAGAAGACTCATGAAGCTCAACAGAAGGGAATGTCAAGTCCTGAACCTGGGGAGAAATAACCCTATCTACCAGCACAGGTTGGGAGCCAATTGTCTGGAAAGCTGTTATGCAAAGGACTTCAGATGCTGGTGGACAACAAGTTGACCATAGGCCAGCAATGCATCCCCGTGGCAAAGAAAGCAAACAGCCTCCCGGGTTGCATTAGGTAGAACTTTTGCCAGCAGGTTGAGGGAGGTGATTCTTCTCCTCTGCTGAGCACTGGTGAGACATTATCTGAAGTGCTGGGTCAAATTCTGGGCTCCCCAGGACAAGGCAGACATAGTGAAGGAAAGAGTCACAAAGATGATGAAGGGACTGGAGCCTCTGACATAAGGTGAGAGATTGAGAAAATTGTTCAGCCTGGACAAGAGAAGGCTCAGGGTGATCTTGTCCATGTGTGCTAACATCTGATGGAGGTGGTAAAGAATACAGAGCCAGACCCTTCTCAATGGCGCCCATTGAAAAGAGGCAATGGGCACAAACTGAAATAGAGGAAATTGCATTTAAACATAATGGAAAAATATTTTGCTGTGAGGACAGTTGAAGACTTGAACCTGGTTGTGTGGTGACATTGTGAACTCTCCACCCCTTCAGATGTTCGAAACCTGACCAGGCATGACCCTTTGCAAACCTGCTCCAGTTCACTCTGCCTTGAGCAAAGAGGTTGGACTAGATGATCTCCACAAGTGCCTTCAAGGGTCATATTTTCTATGACCCTTTGGTTCTATAAAATGCATGTGTTATAATGCTGTTCATTCTTACCGTGATTACCAGCATTAGCATTTGTGTACTCTTGCTTAGTCTTGGTGAGGTCCAGCACTCAAAAGCATTTTTCAGTATTTTTCTTTATAGCGATAGAGTTGTTCTGGGGAACAGAAATTACAACACAATGAAATATTCAGCATCACTCAGTGATTTTAATTTGGTATCATAGTTGTTGTAACCATTTTTTGCATTTGTTTTGATGATTATAAAAATAGCACACACACTGTAAGACAGTACAGTTGATAGTCTAATACCTGCTCAGGCAGAGAAGAATTCCCACAACATCTGGGCATCATAAATGGATAGTTTTTAATTTAATTGGAATATTTGTAGGGATGAGGAAAATATACATTGTTGAGACCTAAAATTTGATAAATGCAACTCCAGATTACTTTTATTTCTATAAATGAGAGATGTAGCAAAATGTAGTGACAAAAAATGAATAGGATCTTGAAATTTAGTCATGGTGTGATTGCTTACTCCCCACAGGTCTCGTAAAACCTCCCTCTTGTTAACTGTTACCCTCTAATACAAAGACTTGACAACGGATGCAGCTAATAAAAAGGGCCAGTGACCTTTTAGGAACCTGCAATGGAAAAGTCAAAATTCAATTGGGAGATTTTTTCCTTCAACTTCTCATAAAGAATGAATGTACTAAATGTCAAGATTTTAGCTCAATAGGAATTTAAAATTCATTGTCAGTCGTTCAAAGAGTGACCTGTGAATAGCATCATACTAGACTAGGCTATAGGAAAAGAAACCACAGGTGCCCCTTGTCCTTACCTTATCTCTGAGAAATACCACTGAACAATTTAGTCGAGTATTTTAGATTCACATTTTGCAGACTGCAGTGGGTGGGCTTCATATTTTGCAGACTGCAGTGGTGGGCTTCCCTCTATGCCATTATTGCCAAGGGGTTTTTTGATGGAAATAGAAGCGAAGTGGTGGTCTATCTTATAGTTTTTGTTTAGCTTGCTGAAGGATACAAGTTGCATCCTTCTAAAAAGTTTCCCAGTGACTGCATCACTCTGGAAAGGAAGAAGCAGAGTTATGTTGCCAAGAAAAATCCCTATCACACATGTTGATCGTGTATTTTTGGTGGAGGAGAGCTTGATGTTGGCTGGAAACTCTTCATCTTGGAGGGCTAACAGTTTTCTGTTCTTTTAAAATTTCCCCTTCTGATATTCATCTTTCCAAATATCAGAAGGCAATGTTATGGCATTAATTAATACGGCATTAATACATGGCTTTTTTGCTTGTTTCAGACATGTATCCCTAGTAAAGGATGGATTCCACCACAGCTGAGTGTTGTTCGTAGCTGAGAGAGAGAGATAGACTTTCAACTCTAGTTCTTACTGGCAAAACACAAATCCATGAAAATCTTAGAGCTTTTCATATTCGGGCTCTTACTTAGCATCTACTCTTATTCAGAAATAAAGGTTCTATGGCCTATTGAATTTAGTTTTTGGGCCTGCATCCAGGATTTCTTTGTCTAGTTCTGCTACTGATCCACTGTTTCATACCTTGGGCAAGTTACCTTAACTTTAAGTATTTACTTATAGCACCATATAATTAGGGTGATTTATTAATTAATGGGACACATAATTAACGGCATGATCCCATTTACCCCAAGGAATTATATCAGCGATTAATTTGGCCCAGTGTTTCTGCAATACTTTGATAATATTCTTCTAAGTGCTAAGTATTAAGTGAATATTAATATCTACAATTTGATATTCAGTCAAATAATAAAGCCAGTCATCCTCTGTATATTTTTACTTACAATTTTTTTAGTTTTACTGTGAAAAATAGGTTAAGATTAGGAAAAAGGCTGAATTGTTAAAGGAAGATGGCAGTTACAAAGGGAAAATGACAAATGATTGAAAAATGGAGATATACGGTACAATCGTAAACGCAGGAAGAGTGGTGCTCAAAAGGGGTTATCTGTCATACAGAACAGAGATAAAACATCACAGAAAGAAGATCTATAAAACCAATTAATGGATCAAAGTGTAAGTAGCCAAGTACAGAAATGAAAGGGTGATGACAATGTAAGTGAGGCTGATGAAAATAGGCAGCTGGAAAAAGTAGTATTAGAATTAAGATAGTTGCTATAGTTGATAACAAGATTCGGTAAGGAAGGAAGTTGTAAAATACACTTAATTGGAAAGAAGGGGGGGGGTGTAAGTATATGACAGCAAGAGAAATTTAATACCACACGAAAGAATAAATGTTAGATGATGCCCTACCTCTACAAAGATTAAGAGTAGTTTTTCTCTCTTTTCTCAAACTTTTTGAAGTTGCCAAAGCAAGGCAGTTTCTGAAGGAACATGGACAATGTAAGCCACTTACTGTTAAAAATCAATTTACTAAAGGGGATGCTGGAACAAATCCAAAGCTGATTTGAAAATTAAAGGAGATATGACTGTGGTAGCAGTGGTACCCTACAAAACTGAAGTGTTTGAAGAGGAACAGTACGGCTGCATTGATTGTTTGACCTGTATTGAAAAGGGAACATGAAAGTCAAAGCTCTGCTAGGTACAAACATTGACAACTGGAGAGAAGTCCTTGTAGCTGAAGTAAAAAAAGCATGCTAGGGAACACTGTGTGCAACTCCACCTCCAGCTGCTACTTCTCCTTGAACAGGTCAATAATTATAATAGGTATCCCTTAGGAAATAGCACCTAAGGTTTTGTATTTTTCCCCCTGCTGCTTGGCCTTTTCAAAGTCAGAGCTTAAATCAGTGAAAAAAATGACTTAGAAAAACTCCAGCGCTGAAGACAGACCACAATTGCTGTCCTTAACATCTTTTCTTCACTGAGGTAACTATTTAAGAATAAATTGTCTAACCTTTCGTCAGTCCAGGGCAGGTTATGACCATAGACAGCACTGAATCAGGCTATCAATAGAAATTGTGATTGTCAGTTTTCTGAAGCAGACCCTGTATGCATGTGTGCACATTACAGAAATATTAAAATAACACACACAGATTCACATATGGATGCAACCACAGGATTAGGCTAATCATACAGTCTCTAGTACTACACTTTCAAGCAGAATGGACACACTAAGCTCTTTGGGACACTTAGTATCACATGGTTTAACCAGTAAGTAATAAACTATTATGTACATATTGTGTTGTGCATCTTTCAACTACCAGGAAAAAAAAAAATCCCTTTTATACAGCCTTAACAGAATTATTGTCAGCTAAAACTGTTACACTTCTCTGCAAATTCCATCGTTGATGGTAAGTGTCTGGTGATAGTATTAATAAGTAACTCCTTAGACAATATCTGGCTGCATCGCCACGGTTTATATTTATTTCCCAAATTGTAGAAGACAAGGTGCATGCTATTTCATTGGTATGCCATGCCGCATGTACAAGCCTTTTGTGGAATTCTTTGGTTACATAAAAAGTGTCTTAGTTGATTTGCTAATCAGGATGCATTGCTCTAAGGAAGCAATGCCAGCATCCACCTGGGTGATTATTGCAGGATTTCTCTAACACCTTCTTTCAGCATGATACTTCTTAGTCCATGGATTTTAGGAAATAATTTCCAGCAAACAAGGTCTCGACACCAGCAAGATGGCCATTCTTGAAGATCTGAATAATACAGTAAAGGGAGCTTGTCTCCATGATGAAAAACACCAAAGTCTGTCCTCAGGTGTTGCAGAGGCTCACTGAGCTGGAAATCGAATTTATTGCAAAGCAGATAAAACAGTTGTGCTTGAGGCAGGATGAAACAAGATCTAAGAAAATAATCAGACCCCTAGAGCAAACAGACTGAGATGACACTTTCTGAACTGAACAAGGATCTCCATTCAGTGATCATTCACAGTCATGTTTATGGGCAGAATAAAAGTAGGAGGAAAGAGTTTGAGGACACAGATTGTTCTGGACCATGGGGTCCTGCTAAGAAGGAGCCAGCAAGAATGAGGACAGAACTGAGATGATATGGAACACAGGACACAGAATTATATTCCTTTGTGCTGTGGTTGTGCCTTGTCCCTCCATATATGGCTGAAAGATGTGGTTGATTGCACTAGATCTCTGCTCCTGGCATTAAAAGTCATTCTCACATTTATTTCTTTAAGACATAGCTACCACTGAGGATAAAAGTACTTTACCTTCTAATGGTAGCCAAGATAATTCATATATTCTTCAGGGAAAATCTTCTATTTTCCAGTCCCTAACTGGCTGTTTCTGCAGCTACCTTCTGATCTTTTCTGCATGCTAGGATTTCAGCTGCCAATGCAGTTGCCCGTGTAAAAAATACTAGTCTGTCAGGCATGGCAGATCTGAAAATATCTGTGACAATGTTGGTGTATTTGGAATCATAAGTTCTTCTCCCACCGGAAGTTCCCTCCCAGGTGGACACTGACTGACTGCCTGCAGGACAGGTTTCTCCTTCCAACCTGGAATATGATTGTACCAGCCAAAATATTTTGTCAGCTTTTAATATTCTTAGTGTTGTGCATCTCCCAGCATGTCAACATTCACATTTATATTAAGCTTGGATACAGCCCTTACATAGTTCTTCAAATCTACATTGTCCAGAAAAGGCTTCCCTGAGAGTGTCTTTACTGAAAGTAAGTCAAGCCTATTAGTTGGTTCCTGGCTTTTGACTCAGTTTGCAGACTAGCAGCCTCTTTTTTGTTTATTTTTCTCTCTGAGTCTTCTGTCTGCCTGTGACTCTGATCTCAGTTACAGAGTTTATGCAGTACACAGAAGTTTCTATACTTATATGTGCTGGTTTTGGCTGGGATAGAGTTAATTCTCTTCATACTAGCTAGTACGGGGCTATGTTTTGGATTCGTGTTGATAATACAGGGGTATTTTAGTTACTCCTGCTTGGTGCTTACACAGAGTCAAGGCCTTTTCTACTGCTCACACAACCCCATTAGTGAGTAAGACGGGAGTGCATAAAGTGTTGGGAGGGGGTACAGCTGGGACAGCTGACCCCAACCGACTAGAGGGATATCACATACCACATGCTCAGCAACGAACTAGGGGACAGGTTGATGGGGGGGGTGCTGCTCAGGGACTGGCTGGCATTGGTTAGTTGGTGCTGAGCAATTGTTTTCATTTGTATCACTTGTCTTTCTTGGGTTTTACTTATCTCTGTTATTTTCCTTTTCATTACATCATAATCATTATTATTATTATTATTATTATTACTATTATTATTATTATATTTTACTTTATTTCAATTTTTATACTACTTCTATTGCAACCCATGAGTTTTCTCACTTTTACCCTTCCAATTCTCTACCCTCATCCCACCAGGGGGGGGTGACCGAGTGGCTGTGTGGTGTTTTGTTGCCTGCTGGGGTTAAACCAGGATATCATACTCCAATCTAATTAGATGTGAGCCGTCTATAAACTGATGCCACAGGGCTACATTAGCATGGTATCAAGCCTGCACGTACCTTTCATTTGTATACATTAGGACACATGACTGTTCTTTTGCACCTGTGCAGTTCCAGAGTTGACCTAGCTTCTGTCTGACCAGATAGAAATACCTGCACAAAGGCCTTGCATCTGTTTATCCTCCTCTTCTGTAAAATTTTCTAAACTGATTGAAAAAGTCAGTCAGTCCAAAGAATTTCTATGCTGTTGGATACCCAAGAAAGAATGAGAAAAACATGTCTTTCTACCTCATCATGTTAAACACAGATTACTTGGTATATGCATTTCCTTGGTATTACAGTTTTAGTTTAGCTGATAAAAAATCCATAAATAGGCTAAGGGTTCTTCCATTTCTTCTTTCTTTGGTGAATAACAAAAATGCCAGTGGCTTTGAGACAATCCTTGTGAAGCAACAAATTGATTTGAAGTCTTTTGATACCTTGATGATATGCATATCTGTCTGTACAGAACTTCAGTTATGCCATACCAGAGTTGAGCCATACAGTTGTAAAACAACGGCAATACATTTAAATAACACATATTGAAAAAGCAAGTTCATCCCAGGCATTTTTTGGAGATGAGAAACAGCTTCTGTGAGTACAGCAGCAAAAACTATGACAACAGTTAGTCTTTTATCATTCAGTACTCTGTCTCTCCTTTTTGAGGGAACTGCCTTCTTAATATTAGGAGAATCTTCCTAAATAAAATTGTAAGAAATAGCTTTTCGTAAATGCCCAAGGTCACCTGACACTACCAGCACAGTCTCCCTTTATCTTCAATGAGCTGAGTGGAAGAAAGACAAATGTCAAGAAACAACAGGTTGTCTTGGACAACTAACATCAGGCATTGGAACAGGTTTCGTGCATCAACCTTGGACAGCCTTAGGGGAGAACATTACAAAATTATAAAGCATAAAAACAGTCAGCAAACTGACTAGCAGAGATGTGGCCTCTTGCTGTTACTGTGGAAAATGCTACTTAAAACTGCAGAGATGAAAGGCCTTTTAATCTATTGAGGGAAGAATAAGATTCAAGTGAAATGTTATAGAAAAACTTGCTATAATTCTGCAGATACTTAGTTCTGCTTATGGTCTTAATACCATCAAAAGGACACTTGGATTCCAAAGTGGAAATGGTAAGAAACTGACTTCAACAAAATAAATGTTTAACTTGTAGGTTGGCCAAATTATTACTTGTAGGTAAAATGTGACCCACATTCAACAGCTCTGCAATCCAGCCTGCAGCAGTTCTATTACTTATTGGAAATATACAGCTTATAGACGACCACAAATCCCAGGACATGCCACTCCTGAGAAAACAGATACTTTTCTTATTTCTCTCCGATCCCAGAACCACTGTTCCTCTCTTTTTAAAATAGTTATTACCTACTTTGAATAAGTCATAACTCTCTAGTAGATCTGCAGTGCAAGGCCTTACTGGGATAATGTTGCTTCACTCACAACATAGCAGGCTATTTTCTTCAAGATTTTGCCTTAGTGAACTTTTGGTTACATTGTAAGCAGAAAAATAACTCAAACAAAAAAACCCACTCAACCTAATTTCCACTTGCATAGCAATATTACCCTCCAATACCAGGAAAACACATTGATTAGTAACTGTTGATGACTAGGAATCATCTCTATGGTAAACGTGACCAGTAACTAAGACACAGGCAATGGCATGACAGTGGAATTTTGACCAGTGACAACAGACATTAGAATAGTTTTGGCCAATTCCTTTCTCTTAGGAAAAATGTAAAGAAAAGAAAAGAAAAGCTTTTCTTAGACCTAGCCTTGGTTACCTGAAGGTTCACTTCACCTGAGCAAGTGGAACATCAGTTCTAGACAAATAAGCAAGAAAGTGATCCCTCTCAACATTTTTTTAATTCCCAGTTCATAATTTTGGGATTTTCTAAACTGAAGATTACTTTCCATGACAGAAATCGTCCTTTAGTAAAAAAAATCCATCAACTTAGTTTTTAATATGTAAGCCAAGCTTTAATTCTGGAAAGATAGTATAAAGTTTTGCCTGGAGACAAGCTATCTCAGAACTTTCTGGTGCACGTAACACCAACCTCTATCAGAGAAGGGACCCTCATAGCAACGGGACTGCTTATCTGAGCAGGACTGTGAGAGTCCTGTGGCAGAGTCAGTCATCTGAGTACACTCTACTCAGCCTAAGTATCTGTAAAATTTCTAGGTATTTCTTTTCAAATACTTTAACCCCAAAAAGCCATATCCTTTCCATATTTGTTTTTAAGGAGATTTTATGTACTGCAGTGGGCTCAGGTGGAAAGTGATCAGTAGACGAGTTTATAGCTGTGGGCTGCTTAGATATTTTAATCTTGTTTATGTAGTCTCTCTCTCAGGTGAAAGCATATTATGCTTCTAAAATCCACTTAGACAGTGAAAGAGCATGCAGAGAAATTGTGAAGAAAATCCCACAACATCCGGTTATTTTACCAGCTTTATCTCTTCCAGTTTTGCTTTCTTCAGTTTTCTGATGCTTACTTCTGTTTGCTACATTTCATTTATCCTTATACTCCTTCTCTATGGTTTCTCAGTGTGTGAATATTTTAAATGCCCTCAAGGTACATATCCAGTCTTGTACATTCAATTCAATTTCATTATGTTTGTAGATTTCACTCCTGAAATAATAAATTCTGCAGCATGTGGTAAAACAATAAACTTTTCAGGCTTGTGGTGCATTCTGATATCTCTGATGGTATTGCTACTGACGTACCTGTTTCAGACAGCTCAGGATTTTAAAATCATTCCAGTTTTGTTCTGACCACTATTTTTTTCCCTTTTTATATGATAATTATTTACATGACATGTAACAAATGCTCTTGTTTCTGCATTTATACACTAAAACAAAGTTTAGAATTTATTTATTGTAATAATACCGCTGCATTGTGATAGCATTATTCATTCCATATTTATACTACAGAAACAGCTTTTAAAAAAAGGACTAGGAAAGTTATTGTTACTGCTGTTTTCTCTAGTGTTCAGAAGCTCCCACTGTGCATGATGTAGTTTTCAAACATAAAATAAAAAGTCTTTATACTTATGCGGTCCCCATTATCATAGAGTTCGATCACCTCACAAGCAATGCATTTATCTTCACAATAGAGATCCCTTTGAGGTAGGCAAGTACTATCGTTTCTGTTCTGTTATTCAGAAATAAAAATGGTAATGTGAAGGTCAAGACAACAAGACAAAGCAATTAGGCATCTAATAATCCAGATGGGAATTTCTAGGGAACTTAGAAGCCTAAATCTCGAAGACGGTTAGCAGTTTCATCTTTAAATACGTAAACACCTTTCTGTATGTGGGTGAGGTTTGTCTCACATATGAACTAGCTATATAGATTAAATTAGTTTTGTAGGTACTTTCTATCACCTGGTGAGAGAGAGATCTTCCGTAAGCTTGGGGGTTTACATATATCTCTTGATATGAACACGTGTTTTACAACAGGATGAATTTGTCCCTCAGGGTGGTTGGTTCTCTCTTTTGCAGAGGGAAGCTGTTGATCAGCTTGAAATTGGGTGATGGAAATTAGATGAGACAAACTGCACTTCAGCTGATTTACCTGTGATTGTGCGAAAACAGTATGGCAGAGGAGGAAGGCTCAAGAGAGTCCTCTCTGAAGCCTCGAATCTTTCAGTTGTGTGCTATTTTGAAAACAATAACATGCAGATAATCAGTCTCTTTAAGTGTATCTATCTAAGAATTTGAGAACTAAAATAAAATATAAATGAACAAGTATAATGACTTTGAGGGGATTTACTTATTCGTTCCTTTATATAGCAAGTATAACTTTCATAGCTGATGCAGTGCATTCAATTGGAACCATAACTTGTTGGTCGTCTGTTTCTCTCCAACATCATTAAACACACTTGGAGTTCATCTTTTATGAACTCCAATTATTTTAATCTTTAAAAAGTCTTTACAGCACATTGCAGGACAGTGTGGATAGAAGAATGATGTTTCCACACGAAATATCACTACAAATAAATAAAACAAACTTGCAACTAATTATCATCCCCCCAAAAAGAAACCTGCCAAAGAAGTCAGGCAAAATTTTGTTTTTTTTTTCTTCCTATTAATCTTTGAAGTTCATTATCATTTTTATTACTATTGATTTTACATGGACAAAAATCAGATACAAAGGTGATAGGCAGAAAAAAAATAACAAACAGAAGATATACATGCAAGTCCATACCGACTTCTAAGATCAAAACCTGAAAATTCTTCCCAATTCTCAAACATTCTACAGTTTTATTCTTTGATTTGTCATCTGATTTATATTAGAGGTTGGCTTTTTTAGAAATTAATGGTCTAAAGCAAAATCTTCAAAATAAAGAAAAATCTTTGTTAGTAATTTTAATATTTTTTTTTAGTTCAAAGCACCTGATGACTTCAATTAGTTTCCTTACATTTTCTTTCTAAATTTACACATAATGTAAATGTATTGCTCTATACTGGAATGCTATGTGTACCCTACCTGGTTTTTCTCAATGCCTGCTTAATTGATTTTTAAGTTACTGTACGTCATCACCTTTCCTTACTTTTACTACTGTTTGTATTCAGTCTGCAATACAGGATGGTGTTAACAATGGAAAGAGAGCCAAGGAGAATCTTCATCCCTTATAGGATGTGGAGGGGAATATTGTCAACAAGGATGAGGAAAAGGCTGAGATACTTAATGCCTTCTTTGTCTCAGTCTTTAAGAGTCAGACTACTTATTCCCAGGGTACTTAGCCCCCAGTGCTGGAAGATAGGGAGGGAGAACAGAATAAACCTCCCATGATCCAGAAGGAAGCAG
>Ga0065711_1036679_pt1 | contig 20714 bp, 16 predicted proteins | sample Hoacrofraction12_FD_59098 | JGI IMG/M metagenome (GOLD analysis project Ga0065711, IMG submission 59098) | Hoatzin crop microbial communities from Cojedes, Venezuela - Epithelial fraction 12 v2 (version 2) | ecosystem: Host-associated > Birds > Digestive system > Esophagus > Crop | place...
GTTCATGGAAGACTGTCTTCTGTGGGAGGGACCCCACGCTGGAGCAGGGGCAGAGTGTGAGGAGTCCTCCCCCTGAGGAGGAAGGAGCAGCAGAGACAACGTGTGATGAAGTTTCTGCAGCCCCCATTCCCCGTCCCCCTGGGGTGAGGGGAAGGTGTTTGAAGATTTGGTTTTATTTCTCATTATCCTACTCTGATTTGGTTGGCACCAAATTCAATTAATTGTCCCCAAATTTAATGTGTTTGCCTGTGATGGTAATTGGTGAGTGGTCTCTCCCTGTCCTTATCTCAACCCAGGAGCCTTTCGTTACATTTTCTCTCCCCTGTGCAGCTGAGGAGGGCAGTGACAGAGCGGCTTTGGTGGGCACCTGGCGTCTAGCCAGGGTCAACCCACCACATACACCTTGGCAGCATTCCCTTGATGCACCAGTCAAGGATTTGGTCTCAAACAGATGAAGGATGGAGGTGAAGTCCCTGCCGTAAATTGGAGAAGCACGAATAAATGTCTTACATGTCTATGGCTCTATCATTTTTTAATGCTCCATCTCCCTAAGATTTACCTTTCTACTCATAAATCCTGTGACAGTCTTGAAGACCAAACCAAGCTGCCATGAAGATATGATGTGCCATGATCTCCCTTCCCAATTCCTCTCTCCTCCCAGAAGGTGGATTTTCTGGCCACATTTCTCCTACCGTAAACCTTAAGCCATAGAGCCAGTGGCACAAAACAGTCCCAGCTTAGAAGCACATGTGGCAGAACCTAGTCTGATGGGTGCAGATGCTCTCAGCATCTTCTCATTTACCGGCATGGATATGTCTTAGGGACCCTCCCCATGGACTGGTGCTACACCACATGAGGCTTGTTCAGCAAAAAAGAAGGAGATCAAAAATAAAGATGAGCAAAGTGGGCCATGAGAGGCAGGAGAGGGCTGGTACCCAATGCAATGAAGAGGCAGAGCTAGGGACCAGGCTGTGAGGGGCAGGAGATGTGTTGACGGCAAGGCAGAAGGGAGAGCCAGCAAGGCAGGCAAGGAGACATAGGAATGGCAAATGATCTTTGCAGCAGCAATTTGAATGGACATGTGCCAGGAAAGATTTCATTTGTGAAAGATTTCCTTCATGGCGGAAGGAAGGGTGTTGCGGTGAGACGTGAGACGATGTGAAGTTTAGCTGTGTGGATGGAGGGGAGAGGCTCTATCTCGGCTATGGTATGAAGGAAGGGTCTGGAAGGCTTCAGCGTAGCCTGCAAGTAATTGAGGGATGCCCTGTGGCCTCCGTTATGGACAAGGTCAGATTAGATAATCGCAGTGGTCCATTCTAAGTTTAGCATCTATAGATCTGTGAAACAGGAGCTTTAAACCATAATGAAGGGCTGAGTCCTTGGAGCATCACATTGAAAGCCCTGAATATCCTGAGATATTGGCTTTTAATACTGGGATTTTGGGGTATAGGAAATCTATTTCAGGAGGTATTTTTTTTTTTTAAGGTTTATCTACCTGGTTTAACAGGCAGAGTCTATCAAAAAAACTCTAATAAAATATTTAAAGCCTTATAAATATCTCTAAAAGAGTATTTTTATAACGTGTTGCATAAACAAGCTAGATGCTGCTGGGATGTGATATACAGCTGTCATTGTTTTGATAGTTTCACAGATTTCACAGCCAGAAGACACCACCATGGTGGTCTCCTCTGCTCTCCTGCATAATGCAGACCGTGGAGCTTCGCCCAGCAATTCCCACACCGATACATGAGCTACATCATGTAGAAAGACATCCACACTTAATTTAAAGATCTTTTTGGGTGATGGAGAACCTACCATATCCCATGTCAGCTCCTCCAGTGGTTAATTACAAGGCCATTAAGGAGAAAAATGTGCCTCGTTTTCAACTTGATTTTTTGTTCAGCTCCAGTCTTCCTGGTTTCTACGCCTTTGTCTGCTAGATTAAGTAATCCTCTGATACTGCATTTCTCCTCCATGTATCGATACTTATAGGTCTTGATCAATTAATCTCTTATAGTATCCTCTTTGATACTAAAAATGGATTGTGCTCCTTTGGGTCATTGTACGATACGCTTTCAGTCTTATAGCTCTTCTCCCAGCCTTTCTCAGTTTTTCAACATGATTTTTAAGAGTTGACAGCTGAACTGGACTATTTTTGTCTCATTAATGTCAGGTATAGAGCTAACACGTTTCTCCTACCACTCAGTATTCCCATTTATACATCCTAGAGTCATGTGAGCCCCTTTAGCAAGAGCATCACATGAGCAACTCGTATGCATTTGTTTATCCATCATGACCTCTAAAGTAAACAGTCAAGAACAGCTTCCTGAGTATTCCCTGTATAAAAACTCCCAGGGGATCGCTCTTCATTTGCAACTTCTCTTCGGAGACCTGCCATTTAACTGCCTCATAATCCATTTAAAATGTGCCATATTGATTTTTTACAGTGCTACCATTCAAAAGGAAACCAATGGCAGAGCGTAACCCCCAGAGTCGCTCAGATGCTTCCCAAGCACCTATCTCCACGGAGATGCTTGTCCACATTTTCTGTTTCATCTGCGCCTTGGCTGGGAGCAACTGAATGTGCAGCCACCCCAGCTCCCATTTCTGATGCTGCTTCTCCAAGTCTGTAATGGGAAGCAAAGGAAATTGGAGCAAAAATACACATGCAAATATATGCAGCATGGGAAATAAGAGGAGTTAGAGACGTGCACATGCCTGCAGGGCTATGATCTTGCTGGCATCATGGAGATGTGGTGGGATGGCTCCTATGCCTGGAGTGTTGGAATGGAAGGATACAGGCTCTTTGGTAAGGACAGGCAGGAGAGACGATGAGGGGGTGTCACCCTCTATGCCAATGACCAGCTGGAGTGCATGGAGCTCCACCTGGGGATGGATGAGAAGCTGACTGAGAGTTTACGGGTCAGGATTGAAGGCAGGGCTCGGACTGATGACATTATAGTGGGGGTCTGCTACAGGCCACCCGACCGGGAAGACTGAGCAGACGAGGCCCTCTATAGACAGACAGGAGCAGCCTCACATTCACAAGCCCTGGTCCTCACGGGGGACTTCAACCACCCTGGCATCTGGTGGCAGGACAATACAGCAGGGCATAGGCAACCCAGGAAGTTCCTGGACTGTGCAGATGATAACTTCCTTCTCCAAGTGACGGAGGAGCCCATGAGGAGAGGTGCTATGCTGGACCTTGTTCTCACCAACAAGGAGGGGCTGGTGGGCAATGTGAAGCTCAAGGGCAGCCTGGGCTGCAGTGACCATGAAATGGTGGAGTTCAAGATGCTTAGGACAGTGAGGAGGGTGCACAGTGAGCTCACAGCCCTGGACTTCAGGAGGGCAGACTTTGGCCTTTTCAGGGACCTGCTTGGTAGACTACTATGTGATAAAGCCCTGGAGGGAAGAAGGGCCCAAGTATGTTGTTTAATGTTCAAGGATCTCCTCCTCCAACCTCAGGAGCAATGCATCCCAACAAAGAGGAAGTCAGGTATAAACACCAGGAGGCCTGCATGGATGAAGAGGGAGCTCCTGGGCAAACTCAAGCACAGAAAGGAGGCCTACAGGGGGTGGAAGCAAGGACAGGTAGCCTGGGAGGAACACAGAGAAATTGTCCGGGCAGCCAGGGATCAGACTAGGAAAGCTAAAGCCCTTATAGAATTAAATCTGGCCAGGGACTTTAAGGGCAACAAGAAAAGGTTCTATAGGTACGTCGGTGATGAAAGGAAGGCTAGAGAAAATGTGGGCCCTCTCTCTGAGGAAATGGGAGACCTGGTTATTTGGGATATGGAGAAGGCTGAGGTACTCAATGACTCTTTTGCCTCAGTCTTCACCAGCAAGTGCTCCAGCCACACTGCCCAAGTCACAGGAGGCAAAGGCAGGCACTGGGAGAATGAAGAACCACCCACAGTGGGAGAGGATCAGGTCTGAGATCATCTAAGGAACCTCAAGGTGCACAAGTCCATGGGACCTGATGAGATGCGTCCACAGGTCCTGAGGGAAATGGTGGATCAAGTTTCTAAGCCACTACCCATCATATTTGAGAAGAAGTGGCAGTCTGGGGAAGTTCCCGCTGACTGGGAAAGGGAAAACATAACCCCCATTTTTGAAAAGGGTAAAAAGGAAGACCCAGAGAACTACAGGCCAGTCAGTCTCACCTCTGTGCCTGGCAAGATCACAGAGCAGATCCTCCTGGAAACAATGCTAAGGCACATGGAAAACAAGGAGGTGACTGGTGACAGCCAACATGGCTTCACGAAGGGCAAATTGTGCCTGACAAATTTGGTGGCCTTCTGTGAAGGGGTTAGAGCATTGCTGGATAAGGGAAAAGCAACTGGTACCATCTACCTGGGCTTGTGCAAAGCGTTTGAGACTGTCCCCCATGACATCCTTGTCTCTAAATTGGAGAGACATGGATTTCATGGATGGACCACTCGGTGCATAAGGAATTGGCTGGATGGTGGCACTAAAAGAGTTGCTGTCAATGGCTCGATGTTCAAGTAGACACCAGTGATGAGTGGTGTTCCTCAGGGGTGGGTATTGGGACTGGTGCTGTTTAACATTTTTGTTGGTGACATGGACAGTGGGACTGAGTGCACCCTCAGCAAATTTGCTGACAACACCAAGCTGTGTGGTGCAGTCGACACGCTGGAGGGAAGGGATGCCATCCAGAGGGACCTTGACAGGCTTGACAGGTGGGCCTGTGCAAACCTCATGAGGTTCAACAAGGCCAAGTGCAAGGTCCTGCACATGGGTTGGGGCAATCCCAAGCATAAATACAGGCAGGGCAGAGAGTGGATTGAGAGCAGCCCTGAGGAGAAGGACTTGGGGGTACTGCTGGATGAGAAGCTCAGCATGAGCCGCCAATGTGTGCTTGCAGCCCAGAAAGCCAACCGTATCCTGGGCTGTACCAAAAACAATGTGGCCAGCAGGTCGAGGGAGGCAATTCTGCCACTTTGCTCTGCTCTGGTGAGACCTCATCTGGAGTCCTGTGCCCAGCTCTGGAGCCCCCAGCACAGGAAAGACATGGACCTGCTGGAGTGGGTCCAGAGGAGGCCACAAAAATGATCAGAGGGCTGGAACACGTCTCCTACGAGGAAAGGCTGAGGGAGTTGGGGCTGTTCAACCTGGAGAAGAGAAGGCTGCGGGGAGACCTTATTGCTGCCTTTCAATGCTTAAAGGGGGCTTATAAGAGAGATGGAGACTTTTTATCAAGGCCTGCAGTGATAGGACAAGGGGTAATGGTTTTAAACTGAAGGAGGGCGGTTTTAGGTTAGATATAAGAAAGATGTTCTGTACTGTGAGGGTGGTGAGGCCTTGGCACAGGTTGCCCAGAGAAGCTGTGGCTGCCCCCTACCTGGCAGTGTTCAAGGCCAGCTTGGATGGAGCTCTGAGCAACCTGGTCTAGTGGAAGATGTCTCTTGCCCAGGGAACTAGATGATCTGTAAGGTCCCTTCCAACCCAAACCATTCTGTGATTCTATGAAAAATGCCAGCCATGAGCGCTGAAACAACCAGAGAAGATAAAAGTGGTTTACAGTAATGCTTTCAGAGATGGTAGAACTGTTATTTTCGTGCTTGGATACCAGTGCCTCTTGATGGCTTTCAGGGAATATTTTGAGACAACATCCTACACTTAGGGGGTCCCAAACTAGGCCATGGAGAAGTATGAGTCTGAAAATCCCATATAAATGCCCTGCTGCTAGTGCTTGAAACCACACTGCTTTTAGAGTGGTTTTAATTTAAGTTTAACGAGGAGGAGTGTGTGACTGGTGACCCAAGAGGAACACTGAAGGCTGAGGGTGGTCCTTGGTCCAACACTTTTGGATAATACTCCAGACAATCTTGGTTTTCCTGTTGGTTGCCACATCCCTCATGGGATAGCAGAACAGTGTCCAAAAGGCCTGTATTTTGGGATTAAGAGGCAGCCTATTACGGCACTAATAACGCAGAGAAAGTGGGGAAGCATGAAGAAAGCCTGATTTCCCCTAACTGATATTACACAGCTCAGGGAAGTGGAGGCAGGGACAAGAGCTGCTTCCCCAGCGTAGAACGAGCCGCTGTTGCCTCCCGAAGGAATGAGGCACTGGGAGCCCAGGCTCTCGCAATTCCTCACATTTCTGACAAAGTTTCACCTCCCCAGAATTGCCAAAACCAGGCTGAGTCTGGGACACGAGGGACATGTGCAAAAACAGTTAGTATGAGTTAAAGCTTAAACAAAGGCAGAAATAACTCTGCATTTTCCCCAAAGTACTAAAATTTCTTGCTGTCACAATGACAGGCAGGGGCTTATCTGGCTTTCCAGCATGTGGGAGCGTTTTCGTTGTGCAGACACTCACAGCTGTGCTTTTCATGTGGGGCAACTTTTGCAGCTAAATAAAATTGTTAAAATGAGTTAATCAGCTTAGTACAATGGTTCCCAATATTTTCCACAAAACAGTTTGCCTCCCACGTAGTCTGCGTCTCCGTCCCATTTCGCAGCAGGGAGGAGAGCCAACACGCCCCTCGGGCTGAGCGTCCAGCGCTCAGCACCCACCACGCTCTCCTGTCTCACCCTGGAAGGTGCCGGAGCAGAGCGTTCAAGCTGAGACTTATGACGTGTGCTGGAGTGCTTCATTTCGCTGCAGTAAAAGTCCCCAATGAAGGAAAAGCACTTTTCCTAATCAGCCTACAGCTTTTGGTGGAGGCTGGAGATGACCACGCACACTGCCCTCTGCAACGCGTGGCTGAAGCTTTCAAGGATTTGGCCAGCTGGCTATAAAATGTTGCCTACCTTCAGCTTATAAGTGTGCTCAAAATATTTTTTTTTCTCTTCACCCCCTCATTCCAAGGCTCTTCTTCACCTAGCCCTAACACCCTGATGGTGCCCGGTAAAGACCAGATGAAAGCTTGGATATTGGAGGTGGGCTGAAGCACAGTCTTCACCCTGACCCCAAAGGCTGCCGCCCTTTTTGTGTGCTTAGTCTCACTAATTGCTGCTATTTGTCACCACATAGCACAGGACTTTGGCTCTCGGTAAGCATGGTGACTGTGGGTGAGAAGATGGGCCCAGTCCCTGCTGTCACCCCAGGCTCTGCCTCTGCTCCTGAACCGGCCACGGCGGTGGTTGTATCCCAGTTTCTCAGCTGACAGCCTGACATATTGACTTAAATGAGTCTGGAATTACTCATTGCTGCATGCTAGTAGGTTTTTGTCTTGAAAAGGTAGAAAAAGAAGAGCTAAATTCAGTTCCAGATGAAATGTAAAGTAATGATAATTAACAAAGTTAACTCTTTGCTTCCCATTCAAGTCTTACCTGGAGAAAAATTGGTCTGAAAGAGATTTGAGTAGGCAACTTGGTCCATTCTCCTGCCCTACCACAGGGTCAGGATTGCTGATAGATGCTTGTCGAAGCTGTTCTCCCTCTCTTTAAGCAGTTGCTACTGCTTCAGCATCCCTGTTCCTAGACAGCTTTTCCTCTTGTCCAGCGTGCATCCTTCTTGCTGCCATTTCAGCCCATAGTTCTGACACAGCCATGACGAAGAGGTTAATCCCCACGTTGCCCCAGAACAAACCTGTAGCAATTTGTCCTCCACTTTATCTCCTCATAAAGCCAGTGCCTTGGTGCCATTTAGTTGAAGCAAAACTGCTTCACTTGAAAATGTGTTTCTCATGTGGAGTAATTCAGTGTATTTATTTCCCATGTGATGTTAACAACAGCAGAAGGCAAGAAATCACGTCAGGTGCAGAAAAGCAAGGAGAAGGCAATGACAAGGCAGTGACATGAATGAGACAAAGGAGTGCACAGAAGAGGAATGAGCCTCAGAAAAACCGAGTCTGGGCTGATACGACACCTCACCCGTGAAAGTGTCACGCCACGCACCGAGGCTCTGACAGATTGGCGCCTGGGTGCAGCGGGAGCTGAGCGTCAGATATGCACGAGCAGTTGACAGCAACTTCTTCCCTCCCAAATAAAGCGCATTTCCTTTGTACCAAGATGCCTGGTCTGTTCAAATCGATCCCACTTGCAACACAATCTTCTTGGAAGACTTGGAGTTTCTTTGTTGAGTTTCAAGGTTTAACAGTGTCAGGTAAATGTAGTTCCCATTTTACAGGCAAGGAGGTGGGACGTGAAGAGATGATGTGAGGGAGCTTGCTCTTTCACATATAGCAGGCCAATGGTGGGATTGGGACCATCACTCGGGTTTTCTAGGGTTGTACTTCATTCACTGGACTTCACTATGGACTAAGGACATTTGGTCACATCACAAGACATTGCTCAGATGAGCACAGATCTGCTCAGCTACCAAGGTCCCAGTTCAGGAATCCAATTTTTGGACATGGCATTGGAGCCCGAGGGTTCAAGCAGCACCACCTAGGCCTGTAACCTGAGGTAGCTGATCAAGGTGAGGCAAGCTCTGATGGACCCGCCATCCATGTACATCCCGTACACGGATATAACATAAGATCATGCAAGTTCCATCAAGGACTAACTGCCACTGGAAGGAAAACAAACAAAAAACCAAATTGCACAACCGGTTGCTGCACTGATGACTTCTGAGTAACAAACTGCAACCCCATCGGTGAGATTTATAGCGCAAAACCCATACACACACACATGGAAACTCTTTCCACAGCATCAGTAGCTATTTTCTCTGTCTCCAGGGAGGAGTATTTCATTATTATGGTAGCTGCTGTTTCATTATAAAGCAGATCTGATTTAGGTGGCATATTGTTCATAATGGAAATAAACTTAGTGTGCAGCACCCAGAGTAGTAATAATATGGTGCCACTGTAACCCCTGTGGAGACCCCGATGGTGAAAAGGACTTGTGGCACAGAAATTTTCTTTACTTGTATGATTGCTCTAATTTCCTTCAGCCCGAGATGTAACGTGCACAGATTTGTACTAAACTGGAACTTTCCCTGCTAACATACTCTTCTCACTGACAAAGTTTATGGAGTAGAAAGCTTTTTAAAGACATAAACAGCATTTAGTAAATTGCAGCCCAGCCACGAGAAGTTACAATAAAAAACATGATTTATGATTTTTTTAGATGACGATTTATCTTGACTTTGTCAGTTATGCTGCACACTATATAATTTCATTCTATTATTTTGCATTAAGCCCAGTATTTTGTGTTTGGCCAAAACACGTCATCAGTCTCTACCTTACAAATGCGAGAACATTCAGAATTATGGACGAAGAGAAAAAAACCCACATATACAGGAGAGCATATCATCATGCTGAATTTGCAGCATTAGTTTTTCTGAAAACTACCTTATCTACTGACTTTCAAATTACTCTCCTGCCATGAATGCTGAGAACAAATGGGGGGTGGGATGGGAGTGAAATGCTGTGCACCATAAACAGTCTAGTACCTGCTCCTTTTGTGGCTTGGTCCCCTTAGAAGATGCTTCACTGCTGACAAGGGCATCCCCCAAGTCTTGAGAAATAAAGGCAACGAAAGCAGAATACGTCCGCGTAGGGTGCAGTGTCTGCTTGCGGTCGCACTGCACTAAATCCTGGGTAAATTGAGCTGAGTCAGCGCAGTCGCTCTGGATTTACACCCGAACCCCGCCGAGCAGAGCAGAGCCCTTCGCTCGCTTAGCACCTTCTGCTGCAGCTATGAGTACGTTGCGTTCAGGTAGCTCCGGTACCGCCGTACAGCAAAGCGCTGCTCAGACCCCAAGCACCGCAGCTGGGGAAGCAGACGTGCGGGCGGATGGAAAGCTCTGCCCACCTTCAGATGCTGGAAACCCCCTGAATGAGACGGGTCAGAGTGTCAAGTGAGAGCGGTTGCCAGCAAAAACCTCTGGGTTTTGGTTTTTTTCCCTCCTGTTCATGCAGTGGATCAAGCCCTGACCTTGTTTAAATCAAACAAAATACTTTTACTGTATAATAAAAATTCCATGTTTTAATACATCGCCATGCACAAATGAAGTCAAACAATGCAGAGTACAAAATTGTCAAATATACAAAATGATAAAGCAGATATCCAAAGCTTCCAGAGATCATGCCCAAAGATACCAAAAATTTAATATTGATTTTAATTTCATTTTTTAAAAGAATTCCTCCCTCCCGTCTGGGTTTTATTATTTGTTGATTTTTGAAAACAGAAGGAATTAAAGAGTAAATATAAAAACTGTAGGGTGGAATTAACAGTGATAGCCACTTCATATACTAAAAATTAGACCACATGATAATTTCTGATTTGGGGAAAAAGCACTGCTGTACAGGTAAACCCCTTGGATGCCTGGGGAAGTGCAGTGTACATCAAACAAAAAGGCACACTTTTGTCTTACGCCACCTCATTTGCTCCGTCTTTAAAACGTTCAGCCACAGACGGGCTGGGAAGAACAGTGTGGTGCTTTGTCACCATGAGAGTGCTGGCATTCCCCTAGGTTTTCAACCAAGTTAACATTAAAAGGAGATCACTGACTTAGAGAGCATGTCCTTAGTGGCTGTGAACCAGAACCGACTCCAAAGGCAGCCGGACCAGACACAACCCGCCGGCTCCAGGAGACCGTTCTGACCGTACAGCAGGGCCATGGGCTTCCTGCATCCAGCTCTCCTGCATCAGGCCACCAAAATCCTGGGACCTTGATCCCAGCCGCCCCCTCGCTCCCTGCAGCTCACGTCCATCACCAACGCCTGGTGCCACCGCGCAGATGCAGCCTGGCACCGCGACCGACCGACTGACCGTCCGGCGGGCGACCTTTGGAGGCAGCTCAGGTGCAGCTGTAATTCCAGCTCTCCCCAAAGTCAGGCTCAGTCACCCTTAAATGCGACTCCCCAGAACAGAGGCGCCCGAATTTAGAGCCCCCTTTGCTGGTTCACGCTGCGCAGAGCCAGGCAGGCATCACTCCCATCTTACCCCCACTTGTGAAAAAGGAACGATAACGGCGAGGCAGGTCCCACCAGCTACAGCCACTGAAGGAAACTGGAAACAAAAGCCTAGTGCATCCCAAAGCACCTCCCTGTCACTTTTCAATTCTGCAATAACTGTGAGGAAGTTAAAAATGCGCCTCTTGGGCTTGCCAAGTGTCCCAGCAGCACAGTGCAGAGCAGAGGAGTCTTCTCCTCCGAGCACGCAGCCTCCCTGGGGAAATGCTGGTCACTCCCGTTGCCAGAGAATTGCCCCGTGCGGTTCCCCTGTATTTTAGGGGAAACCCAGCAGACAGCAGCAACCCCAGCAGATGCCCTGAAACGCGGGGTCTGACTCTGCAAGGTAGTTTGTCTCCTGCAATGGCTTCAAGAGAGCAGTCAGGACAGCACGGGACACCGGGCTTCGCTGGCGGGTCAGCCCAGCTCGGCCCCATCCCTCCCCTCGGCCAGTGGCACTGGCCTCGAGGGGAGAAGGCTGACGTGGGGGTCTCATGCTGAGATGCTTTGCATAGGCTGGAAGCTCACATCCCTCTGTGCTTTCTGTTGCCACTTAACCTCTTTTCTACCTTTCTGAGAAGAAAAGCAGAGGAGGAGCCTCTTGCATACAAGGGAGGCAGATGAAGTGGTAAGAGGACTCCAAACATTTCTTTATCTGCACTGGTCTTGAGACCGGAGCCTGGCTCAGTAGGGAAAACCTCTGTCTAGATGAAAAACTGAGCTCTCAATAAACAAACCAAACCAAACAAACAAGTCCCCTAAGCATCTGATGGGGCAGATTGTGGGTTTTTTTTATCTCTGCACAGCCTCTTACTGCTTACATGCAGTTTTGCTGCAATATTGATCCCCCTGCTTTAAAAAAACCCCTGTGTATCGCTATTTAATTTGGTGATTTATGATATTAAATAGCTGAATTCAAGGCAAGACCTTAACAGAAGTAACGTGATTAGAGATGTAACAACAGCTACAGAGGATTTTTTTTTTTCCGGAAAAAGTATTTAGATATGTCTGGAATTAAAATCAGAAAGGAGCTTTTCATTTCATTGTCAGACTAAGCCTGACAGAGTTCTAATAATGCTGCCAATCCTACTTTCGTGGCAGAAGCAGACGTTGTATGGTCATCTGCAAGATCAGCCTGTTCTCCCTCCAGCCTGACCCCAGACGTGCCTGTGAAGAACCGCTCTCCTCCAGAGCTGCAAGGTGCCTCAGCAGCCTGAGGACGCTCGCCAGCCATCACGCACCGAAGTCAGGGACTCCGCAGAATTTATTCGACAGGCGGCCGGCTTGTACCAATGTTCTTTAAACAATAAATCTAGACCAAACTCATTTTCTTAGGATTTCACAGTGGATTAGAGCAAGAATCCCCAAAGATCTTTATCTTCTTAGCTATGGCTGCAGCTAGCTCCCTTCTTATTTCAGCTTTTTGATGTCGATTCAATACCAATTTGGGCTAAGTATTGCTTTTACGGTTTCTCTTGTCTGTGTGAACTGTTTACTCTTCAAAGCACACATCCTAGGTCGTGCTGCTCCCCACCGTCCGATGCAGCCCGGCCAAAGGCGGCTCTGACTCGCACCTATCAACAGCGGTTTTGTGAAGCCTGAGGCAGACGCCGAGCGCTCCTTTGCTTATTTCTCAGGTACAAGATGACCACCAGCCAGCGGTAGTAGGGCCCACCCCTGCAAAGACCCGCTGCTGGGAGCGGCTCGCGTTACTCTGGGTTGTGCCGCTGAAGTCCTTTCCCTTCCAGGGCTTTATTAACCGGCTCCGGCTCCGACGGGGCTCGTCGTGGTAGCAGGAACGGTTTGCTGTCTGTGAAGTGACGAACTTGTGTGCCGCCGTCTGCTGCTCAGCAAGACAATATCGTTCGCAGTCAGCGCCGCAGCTTCTCTGCCGGTTGTTGAAGGCAGGAAAATCCGTTTCTTGCCAGCAAGATGCTGCCTCCTTAATTAAGAGGCAAACCCACAGTTGTTATTCCTTGCTCAGCCTACACTTCCACCTGGCCCCATCATTTGAGCACAGCATTTTGTCGCAGGCTGTTATTAATGAAAGACAACAGACTTTCTCTATATGTCCAAGGGTCTGTTTTTTTCCTTTAACTCCACGCAGAAGGACCTTGCAACTGCAAGCAGACCTACCGATGCTCAGACCAAATGCTGGCAAGCAGAGCTCTGTTCATATAAACTGCTTAAATTAAGACCATTTTGTGTGAAAAAAATGGATATAGGTTGCCCTGCTTTCCTGTAATATTGGAAACTTTAAGATATTTTTAATTTAGAAGTTTACATCTGATGCTCTAGTCTAATCCTCACATAACACAGGCATAATAACCTCATCCAGTAATTGCCGCACCGAGCCTGGATTTCAGTTTGAGGTAGGGCTTATTGACTTAGAAAAATACTCTGCATACGTTTAAAGACTTTATGTGATGGAGAACATGCCAGGTAACTAAGTAAGTTGTCTCCACGGGTAATTATCCTCCCTGTCGAGCATTTGTACTTAATTTCTAGCCTGAAATCAGTTTCCAACCAGTAGAGCACATCATTCCCTTTTCTTCTAAATAAAAGAGCTACCTGCCTTCAGACAGCACTTCCCTGCCCAGGTAGAAGACTGTGATTGCAGACAGAGCTCAAGTCACCTCTTCAAATTGCCTCTGATAAATTAATAGCTTGAGCTTCATTAGTCTGACACTATAATAAGACCTGTTTTCCTGCCCTTGAATGATACTGGGAGCTACTGAAAATAATCTTTCCAAGTTGTCGATACCATTTTTGAAAGATGGGCAGTAACGGAACAAACTGGACCAGCATCGCTATTGCCAGTTCCTGCACCCCAGCCGGCAAGAGCATCTCTGGGGCTGATTATTCACCGTGCCTTCACAGCCACTGCATTATTCCGATGTACTCCCCGTGCCTCTCAGTCGGACTTGCTGCCACCTCTCCCGGATTTCTGACTTTGCCGTCCTCCGGTTGCTCTCTACCAGACCTGCTCCGTATCACTATTTACCGCGCCCCTGTTTTTCTCATCTCTGGCTGTTGCCAACAGTAATTTCCCTTGCCCTGGGAGTAATATTGAAAATGGGGGATACTTTGGGAGGAGCTCATCAGAAATAGTCTCCTTGATGACAATTTTGTATTTAAAGCTATTTGTTGTGATCTAGCCGTAAGCAGTTTTAATCCACTTAATACGGGCGACGCTGATTTTGCGTTTTGCTATTTTGTTCTTTATCAGGATCAAATGGTCTATAGGAGGCGAAGTATAGTATGCCAGCGGAGTTTCTTTTATCAACAAGCCTTTGAAATCACAAAAAATGATAGCAAGTTTATTTGGCATGGTGGATTTCTATAAGAATAATTTGGAGGGTTTTATCAATTTTTAATTGCTTTAACAATTGCACCATATCAACCTTTCCATGATTTTTCCTAAGACTGATAGGAAGCTAATGAGCCTACAGTTTTCTGGGTAAAATCACTCATTCTTTTGAATTATAGGGTTTTTGGTCTCATTTGAAGCTTCTTTTATGCTTTCAGGTTCTGAGGAGTTCTAGGCAAGTTTTCCTTCACTTTTGGATTCAATTAATGGTTCTACAAATTTAAAAAATATGTTTGGATAGTTGCTGCGTAATATTACCCGTAATTACTGATGGAGTGGGAGGAATTACATTTTCATGTGCAATCTGACTCCCTCCTTCTACTGCTTTCAAATACAAAAGAAGAATATTTGTTGGTTTTTGGATGTACCGTGAGTAATCGCTATGCCGTGCCTGTCTAACGTCAGCTGCAAGGGTATATATTAGGATATATGTAAAGCCTTTGGTCTAACCAGCCCTAACCTATTGGCCACTGACTGCCCATACATTTTTTGGCTTCTCTCATCAGTCATCTACTTTTCTTACTTGCTGATTTATCCTCATGAGCCTGCCTAATCACCCACGCATTACGTTGGTGGGGTTTTTTTGTGCTCCAGATAACTCTCCTGAATTTTACTATAGGAGGTTGCAAGTAATGCTGGTAGTACTTTCCCTCTCACTCATCCATTTTAATTATATCAGACCTTTTCTTTTTAAATTAAAATCTTATTGACCACAGTCTCTATATACCAGGGTCAATTGCAGCACCGTCCTGCAGCGGGGCTGTTCAAGGAGACTCTGATGGCAGAGATGTTAGTTGTTAAAAGGGGGCCAATGTGAAAGATGATGCAGGATTTTACTTTGCTTGCCTGAGACAATTCTGAAGAACTGTGATCTTGTGGCTTTGTGGCGGGTGGAGAGAGGGCAATTTTAGTGATGACAAAAAACCCACCCCAGGCCTGGCTCCATGGCTGGCACTAATCAACACATCTCCGGGGACTCTGATGGAGCAGGGCCAGTGTCAGTCTGCCAGGGGTCGGGCCTGCAGTCTTCTGAAAATTCAGGGCAAAGCAAAACCATAATTTTGTCATTTTTAATGGTTTGATTTCCTCAGCGGCACTGCAGTTGCTGTCAAGTGACAACATTTACCCTAAGGAACCAACAAGGAGGGACGAACCCACCAGCAGAGCATCGCCACGCAGCTGGGCGGGCAAAACCTAAGAACTCATGGAGCTTTTTCAGAGTCATTTCCTTTCACAGAACTTTCCTGCATTTCCCTTAACAGAACAAATGGTGGGTGTTCAGGCGCAGAAAGCCACACAGATGGAAAAGAACAAGGAACAAAACAGCGCCAAGGATGCTTTCAGCTGCAGTGCGTTTTCTGGGACGAGCAATTCTTTGGGTTTCCAGCACAGGACTTCTCACGGTTTCAAGCACTTGAGATGGCTGAGTCTTTGTCAGCGTTCCTGAGCGGGGCCTGAAGCTGCAGCCCGTCTCCACACAAAGACACCAGGTGAGCGCAGCGGCCGGGAGAGGAACCAGGCACGGGAGGAAGGCTGTTTTGTTTCAGAGATAATAACTAGAGGTCAATGTAACGGCAGCACTGGCCTTTGCGAATTTATCTATCTCCACAGGGCTGATAATTGCTGTTTTATGAAAATAGCATTAGTCTCCTACTCTTTTGCACCAAACTAATGGCTCTGAGCGTATTTAAATTCACTTCCTTTGCCGGAATAACTTATTCGCTCCCTTTCATGTTGACTTGGTCTTTGGCACTCTCGACATAAATGATTTATTGACTAGAGATAAAGCATTCTTTCCCCTGAACTGTTCCTGCGACCGAGGCAAGAGCGGATGTGTCTGCTATTAATAAGGTGTTCGGCATAAAAAATGCAACAGACTTGATTGTCTGCACTCAATAGCCTTTCCGAGAACACAGCACCTGCCCCCATTCATAACAGCAAAAATCTCTCCTGCATGTTTATTTATATTAAAAAGTTTTCAGAAGAATATGCTGGGATCCAGATAGTTGTTCAGGAGATGTAGAACAATTTCATAAATATCCCTGAGGAAGCACGGCCTACTTTGGGAGAATAACAGTGATTAAAAAAATCCAAACACGATGAATAGTTAAATACAAGCCAAAAAGTACAGTTATTTCCGTATGGCTCTGGCAGACAGTTACACATGTGAGATGTGTCACGGGGCTCGGGGGAACTTCACTTGTAGTTATCCACATGCACAGGCTGGCTGTAGGACAGAGACCTACACCAGCCTCAAAGGAGTCTTGTCCGACAGGCACCTACAGCAGACTGCTCACCCAGTTTGGCTACACAAGAGTCTGGACTTCATTTTCACATTTCTCAGGGCCTATAACACTGCTTTTCTAGGTCACCGTAGCTAAAATCCTGGGAAGCTTTTAAAACAAACAGTTTTAACAGGAGAAGTGCACACATCTAAATTCATGCCCATATATTGGAAGATGTTCAAAACTAACATTGATACAAAAAATGCTTCTAGTGGCTCTCTGCCTAACTCAACTTCTTCTCGTACACCCTTTTAAGATAACTCTCTCTTGATAAACTCTTCTTTTATCATTCAAATTACTCCAGATTTTTTCACTGGGTAGTAAAATAAGAGAATTCCTAATGCAGAAGTATCGCATTCGCCTTCTTTTTAAAATAACTTGTATCAAAGTGGGTTTTTTAATTGCTGTACCAACAATTGATGGCAGTTGCCAGAGCGCATTTTTAAAACCTGTAGCAGAAAGAGCTGTAAAACTTGCTGAAGCTTACAGTGGACCTGTGCCATGCGCACGGCCGGGCCTCTTGGTATCAGATTCCAACCTGCTACTCTACGAAAAGCTCTAAAAAGTGCAAATGTTGCCATTGGCAAAGATTCTTATGTCTTAAGGAGAATTTTTACACCAATTAATTATAAATTAGGGACCAGGATTTTCAGAAAGAGACTGTAGAAGCTTACTGCTTTGTAATTCTTGGGAGCTCCATTTGAGAACCCACAGAAAGACCCAAACCGTTAGAAATCACTAGCAACTTCTGAAAATCTTGGTCATCAGTAAAAATAATTTGCTTTTGGACTAAATACTGTAGAAATATCCAACAGGCTGGATCTGAGATGGGTGGAGAGCTGAAAACTAAGCCCAAAACCAACTGAAAAAAATTAAGCCCTAAAGATATTTACGTTTGTTGTACGGGCACCCTCAGTGGTTGACCTTCCATTCTCTACCAATGAACTGTACAATAGTTTTTAAGAATTATAACACAGGAGCTTGCTCTAAAAAGGTCCCTTTGACTTGATGTAGCTGCACGTTCTCTCCATCGCTGCATCTTCACACCAGTACGGCATCTCACCCACAGTTTGGCATATATGCTGACAGCAATTCTATAGTACCTGTCTATTAGGCTGGAGAGAGTGATGGTCTTTAAATACACCAAAAAGCTACCTTTGATTTTAAAGAAAGAAGGAACAAATAGGTAAGTCCCCTCAGTATGTTGATGGCATCAGTTCATTATAAAGAGTGTGACGAGAAGGTCCTGACGTGAGGGACAGACACTAATTCCACTCAGTCCCCATGGAAGAAACAGTACCACAGCCAGCTGTGATACAGCCAGTGATGAGGCCAGTCATTCAGAGACTGAACAAAAAACAATATGTTCAGATTGAATGCAACAGTCTTGAGCCTGCTACAGTATATTGAAAGGCTTATTGGAACCATTTGCTTATTCCCAGGTCCCACCAAAATACTGTTTTGGATAGAAAGTGGAAAAAGTTAATGAAGAAGTCTGCCCTCTCCAAAGGGAGTGTCTTGCTCCTTAGAAGTATAGTCTTACACTTTACCTTCTTCAGAGAGTTTGGTTTGGACTATGATTGCCCAGCCCTGCCCAAAACATAAATGGTTGCCAGCATAAAGAACCTGAATTCTTCCAGCTTATTTTAGTTTTATCACAGACCAAACTCAGGGCCATGCACATCTCTGAGAAAGGCTCTCTTCCTTCCCTCTCCCTCGACAAGGAAGAAAACACATTGGCACACTAGAAACGAGAACCCATGATATTTGGCGGATGAGAGGGAGAGCAGACACAGTGTCCTACAGCTCATTCAGCCTACCCTGTTCTTGGCTACCTCTGTGGCAGCTGTTCTGTAAGTCTCAATGAAAGAAGTCATACCTCTGCCACGTGCAAATCTATCTACACAATCTACGGTGAATCGGTGAAGGTATGCTAGTAGTGGACTTCAGTTTGGATGCAGCCTCAGCACAAATGCTGAAAAGTATCCTCAGTATTTTAAAAAAAGATCAATATATATATATGGACTGTGCTAGTTCTGTGCAGAAAGCACATATGAAGTGCTGATATTGTTTAACAGAATACCATTAGACTGCAAAACTAACATATACAAGACATTTACATTCCTATCAGGGCGTAATATTGTGAACATATCCACTGAGATTGGAGAATTGCCATAAGTTTTTCCTAAAACATCATGCCATCTGCATACATAATAAAAGAATCCAGTAGTTGCCATGCTAAAACAGGACTTCTAGTGAAGGGCATAGACAGTCCCCTAAAGGGAACTCAAAAGTTATGCACAGTGATGAAAACTGGAAGAAATTCTCCAGGTAAAGGTCTGTCAATGACCATTTTCAACAAATTAGCACTGGATATTCTGCACCACATTTTTACTCCACAGCAAACCAGGTCTTCCCAGAATGGATCATCTTGATTGGACTTGATTTTACTTCAAGTTTGCCTTCAGTCCTCCATGGTCACCTTCTGGCAGTGCCATTTATTGTGGCTTTTTCATGAAGGAAAGTTCACTTTCGAATCAAGTGGCAGGACAGCAGCTTTAGAGGCTGGAAATGTTTACGGAGAGCTCTCTGCTGGGGCTGTAAGAAACAAAACAGAAAATCAAAACCAGACAGTGAGTATAGAACAGAGCAAAGGAATTACCATGTAATTCAACTAAAATGAAAAAAAGTCAGGTTTGAGCTGTGTAAATGTACTTCTGCTGTAAAGACAAACTACTCCTAGAATATATATTGTGACCCTGGTACTTTTAAAATCAGCTTTACTCATCAACCAGAAAATTCGGTGCTTAATCAATCCCTTATTTAAATATAAAGCGCAGACCAGCAATCATTTGTACGATTTAACAAATCCTACTGGAATTTTATTGCCTCATGTGAAAGCACTGCTTACTCTTCCTCTAGTCCAGCTCCCAGAGAGCAGGCTCTTCTCTCTTCTGTTTGGCTGCGCGTGCATTAACTACTGAGGGCTGGACAGCCAAATGCTGGAAAGGCTCCGCCAAATGCCAAAGTAGGAGCTGATGCTCCCTCACCGTTTCTGCTGGCCAGGACAGCGCGAGTTGGCCATTGCTGCACAGTGGATGTGAAAACAGGTCACCCACTTGCTTCCCTGCTTCAGACCCCATAAGATAATTAGCGGGTTGAAGAGTTTGTCTTTCCCCGCTAAAAGCAGTAAAGCACACTCAATTTTGGTGGCTGCTGTTCCTTGCCTGAAAGCCCTTGCAATGCTGTAAGGTGATCATACCATAGAGGAGGAATTCCACCATTCCACCTCTATTCCACCATAGAGGAGGAATGCGTGGAGGTTACTTGTAACTTCTCCTTCGCTCCACTCAAACTCTTACTTGAGACGCACAGCAAAAGGACGAGAGGTAATGGACACAAGATGCAACAAGAGAGATTCCAGTTAGTTACAAGGAATAAAACTCTTCCTACTGAGAGTGCTTACGTTTTGGAACAAGTTACCAGGTTGTGTGATCTCCACCTACAGAGATATCCGCAACTCAACCAGACAAGGCCCTGAACAACCTCACTTGACCCTGCTTTGCGCATGGTTGAGTGGAACGATCTCCAGAGGTCCCTCCCAATCTAAATTATGCTATGATTATACATTTTCTGATGCGGTTTTGTGTTTCCTGTTCTGCCTTTCTGAACAGGAGATGAGTGCCCGTGCAGGACTGTTCACACTGCAGCACATTCAGTCGTTTATTTGGTATGTAGCCACGAAAATGCATCTAAACCCATCAGAAGCTACTGCTAGCCAAGGAGCTGTGCAGAGGCAAGTTCATTGTGTTATTTCACAGAATCACAGAATCACAGAATGGTGGGGGTTGGAAGGGACCTCTGTGGGTCATCTAGTCCAACCCTCCTGCTGAAGCAGGGTCACCTGCAGCAGGCTGCACAGGACCACGTCCAGGTGGGTCTTGAATATCTCCAGAGAAGGAGACTCCACAACCTCCCCGGGCAGCCTGTGCCAGTGCTCCGTCGCCCTCAGAGGGAAGAAGTTCTTCCTCACGTTCACACAGAATTTCCTGTGCTTCAATTTGTGCCCATTGCCCCTTGTCCTGTTGCTGGGCACCACTGAAAAGAGTCTGGCCCCATCCTCCTGACACCCACCCTTCAGATATTTGTAAGCATTTATAAGGTCCCCTCTCAGCCTTCTCTTCTTCA
>Ga0065711_1036680_pt1 | contig 20714 bp, 17 predicted proteins | sample Hoacrofraction12_FD_59098 | JGI IMG/M metagenome (GOLD analysis project Ga0065711, IMG submission 59098) | Hoatzin crop microbial communities from Cojedes, Venezuela - Epithelial fraction 12 v2 (version 2) | ecosystem: Host-associated > Birds > Digestive system > Esophagus > Crop | place...
GGGGGGGGGGGGGGAATCTTTACACTGTTAGGGTCTCCTATTTCTTCCACTCTGTAAATAGCAGTAAGTGTATCTGAAGGAACATGAGAAAGGCAAGAAAGACTAGAATGACAAGAAGCTTTCAGGTTTTTCATCAAAGCACTAGATCTTTCTGATACACGTTCTTTTTGAACTAGATAACTCCTACCGATAAAGGCAGATGATACTAAATAAGAAAATCTCCACTGATCATTCCTACTGTCGAGTATCCAGTCTAAATATCCATCATCTAGTTTGTATATCCAGGAAGCATTCCTAACCTAGATTCATTCCATGCAAGTAAAATTTATGCCACATCCATGAAAACATAAGCTATGCTACTAGGCATTTTGCCTTAGCAATTATACCCGTATGAGAACTATTATTATCCACAGTGAAACGCCTTTACAAATAAACAGCACTCCTTCTCCCTCATTACTGTGGGGTACATACCAGTGCCTTCCCACTGTGGGGACCAGCTCCAAAGAAGGGTCACCACTCCTCCAAGCCTGGGTAAGCCCCAAGCCTGTGTTCAACACTACATCAACCAGCACGTACTCATGTCACGTCCAGACACATCAGAAAGGCAATCCAAAAAGCACATGCAAAGGCTGAGGCGCTTGGTGCCAAGCAGGGGGAAGTACCACAGAGTATTTCAATCCTTCACATAGGGTACCCAGAGTCCCTTACAGTCCTGTATAGAGTGCCTGCATGCTCCTGTAGAGCTGGCCCTAAAGCACGTGTGCTCCCTCCAGCACTCTACTTCCCTCTCACACACACAGCGTTTTCTTCTTCTGCTAGGAACCAACCAAAGAGTGACACCGATGCTGACACCTGCTCCCTGCTCAGAGAGAAGAGCCAGAGGTGTTCACAGCCAGTGGAGGAAACTCTACTCAATGGTGGAGCTGCTGAGACTGGGTGTATCAGACCATCACAAAACGATGCTGCTGTCTGCCGATTTCCAAGTACCACAAGAGCGGTGCCATCAATAAAGCAGAATAAAAGGACACAGAGGCTACTGTGAAGGCTAAATCATCAAAGTCCTCTTGGTACCTGCACCGCTGTGCTCTACGCAGTCCAAAGGCGTTAGAATGAACTGCAGAAATTAACTCTACCATCTTCTATCCAGCTCTGGTAAGATTTGAGGAACAAAACTTATAAAACAGCTGTTCTTCCCTCCAGGAACAAGATGTATTACTTCTAAGAAGAGAGTTGTTCAAACAGGTTAAGGCTAGAAGCCTGGACTCAAATCTCATACCTATGACAAAAAAATAAGCAGGTTAAGCCATCTGAAGTCCCATTGGAATGATGTCTATATTGACCTGTCACTGTATTACCTTTCTTTGCTTTTGTGGGGTTTTTTAAATGCTTTTCAATGGCAGGTTGAGGCAGTCAGTACACAAAGCTTTGCATAATTAAAGCATGCAGATATCTGCCCTCAGTGATGCTTTGGGACCGTTTTGCAGAAACGCAAAAATGTTCCTGAAAATCTATTAAAAGTAACACTTATGAATGTAAGACTGGTAATGAGCAACATCATGATTCTTTTTCACATTTCATTTTAGAGTGACTGGCCCAAACTGGTTTGGCAAGATGACAGATACAGCAGAGGGCTCTCCTTAGGCTTCAAGTAGATTTTCTGAATAAACAGGAAAAATTTATTTCCTGTAAAAAGACTCCTGACGCAAGGATTTTCTGAGAGTTGAAAGATGGCCTTGCAAAACTAAAACCGAGGAGATAGGATGTGACAGCATATGCTTTTTCTGTCATTTTCATTAACACTAACAATATTGAACCATGTTAATGAAACAATATGCCACAATTGGAATTCAAAGATATCTGTATTATTCATAGGCAATCTTAATATTCAGTCTACTCTGCACATCAGACCTAATGTTTAAGGTGATGCATTGTTATAAATCACTCGGAGTAGATGCACTCAGCTACAAAATCATTAGAAACTACTGGGTTGTAATTCAATGCCTTGTCTTCCTACTTACTGGATATGTGCCAGTGCACACATTGTATTGACAGTTGAAATGAATGACAGTTAGGAGCTTAAATAACTTCAAAAACCTGACTCAAGTGCCATAGTGAGATGCTCTATGATACATTGAGATTGAAAAGTCTAATAGAAAGGCACATTTGTTAAATTTTCTTCTCAAATTCTTCATTTATGTAACAGAAGTGTACCAAAAAGCAGTTTTATGTCTGCCTTATACATTAGTATTGGAGCAGGCTCTAAAACTTTATGTCACGTATGAATTCAAAAATTGTTCAACATAAAGCACCAGTATGTTGTGGAGTAGTCAGACTTGATATACCTCAATCTAGGTATTCCCATGTTACTTTTTCTCTTGGCTGTCAAAATTGGGCTAAATTTTCACACATTAGACTGTGCTACTGTTCCAAATTAAAACAAATGGATTGCTCCCTGACCTCATATTTCCTTTCTTCTAGTCACCTCATGGCACAGCTAAGTGTGCAGGGGAAAGAAGTGTCTTATTAAAATCTAGCTAAATTGAGCAAAGCTAAGCTTTTTCTACCGATTGAATTTTTCCCAGGGCTGAGAGAGATTGCTTAGCAGAGGCTGCATTTTTTTCTACTGACACTGGACATTTAAAAGTATCATACCATTTTGTTCTTTTAGCATCGGAAAAGCTCAAGAGTTGGGATTTATAGCAGGAAGGGTAAGTCATAATGCTGTAAGTAGATTTTCCCATATGTACAATTGCTTGTTCTGCATTTCCATTTCAATACATACACTTACTTATTGTGTACACCAATTAAAAACAAAATCACAACTCTGCTGAAGCGATAGAATGGAATTCAACCCCACACCATCTGCATTGTAACTCCTACTTTAGGTGACTGGGGGGGGAGGAGGAGGAACCTCTTACACAAAAAAAAAAACAAAAAAAAAAAACCATAAACAGCTAGAAATCACTTTTGTCGGAATCAGAATTACCGGGGGGCTGAGTGAGGTTGTTGGTTTGCTTTACACAATAGATGCCTCTGGCCTTCTGTACTGGTTACGGAAAATGCCAAACAAGTTCTTTCATCAGAGATTCCTAGTCCGTTAAGAAAAAAAAAAAATTAAGAATATGTTCATTTACAGATGCAGAGAGCCGAGAAGCTGGTTGACAAAGGCTCTCTCTCTCATGAGGGAGAAACTTGTACAATCAAATCTCCCCTATCTTCCTCACATCCACAAACTGAACTTGGCAAACCACAAAATTAATCTAACCCATGGTCATGGGCTCTTTGCTTTGTGATTATAGACTGGAACAATCAGGTGTCCACTGGACTATTTATAACACAAGATGGAAACTCATTAAACTAAGATCACCATATTTTTTCTCCTTAAACACATTAGTCTATGAACATTGACAGTTTGAAGTCTCACAGATCATCAATTCAACTGCAAAATAAAGATGCACTATTCAACCTGTAAAAACATATATCGTAACCAACTTGCAAGATTGACTTTTAATAAATCTTCAAATAATTTTTATAAAGTCTCTTTAAGACAACATGAGTTTCCTACTAACAACTAACTGACCTATTAGAACACATGCAATTTCTATTTCTTCTCCTTTGCCCTGTTTTCAGCAGATATCTAAACTAAGGCTAAATAACACAGGAAAGGCTTCCAACAAGGTTTCTAGACAGGTGTGCAAGAACACTGTCAACAGGAAACAGGGGCTCAGTTCATTCCACAACAAGCATCCTCTTACTGCAACAGCAGCACTAAACTGCAGCAGGCATCTTTGAAGAGTGACAAATCCACTAAGAAATAGACATGAAAATTGGCAAGAACAACAGTTATGAGTAGCAGAGAGGTGTGCTCTTGCAGGCATTTGAAAAAGTAGGACAGCAGCGCGTAACCGCTCATTTCTGTTGATGGAAATGTCATTCAGTCAGTCATCAAGATGCGGTCCAGAATTGCAGAAATCCCCAGGTCCCCGTGTTACAAACAGGACATCTACAATCCCTACAGTAACATCCAAAGGAATACGTTGCTGGACAGCAGCGGCATGGACTCTTCACTAATAAGTTGCTTGTCAAGTGTTGTGACTACAAACACCCAAATATCCCTTTAATTGCATAGCAGTATTTTGGCATTCCAGCTACAGTAAACAGGCATCCTAGATACAGGGACACAAACTGACCCAGCTCGTTATGGCCATTACTGGGCAGAGCTGCTGTGCTTTAGATGGTGCCCTGTGAACAACAGCTATGCTGATGCAGCAGTTGCCATGCCACACCCCCATCTTCAGGAAATATTTCTGCTGCAGCACTCGACTGCCTGCTGGTCCAGCTGTCTTCCCCCTTGTCAACATCCCATGAGGACAGAGTCAATGCTGGACAAGCATTGCTGCCTCTGCACACCAAACCTGGCCTGACAGGAGCTGCAGGGGCCTCTTCAAAAATGTTCATAGAGGCAGGTTGTTTGGTGTTGGGTTGGCAGTGGGTTGGTTAGGTTTTCCAACACAGCTGTTGGAAAATGGTGATGCATAACAAACAAGTCACCCAAAGTTGTTGTTTCTACTAATCTGTCTTCTACACAAAAAAAAGTGTCCAGAAAGATACTTAACTGCTCCCCCTACCCCGTTACAACAGCCCTGATAGCAGGCTGCTAGCTGTAGGATAAACAGAAAGATGTGCTTCCTGCCCCAAAGGGTTCACTACTTCTTTTAATGGTGAAAATTGAAGAGGTCTGGAAAACATTTTTGCAGTAAGGACAGCAAAGGAAGCAAGCAGCACAAAGCTCACCATTTTCTTTATAAACAATAAATGGTTGTCGTTTCTGTAATGCGGAGAGTCTGATGCTGCATATCTTGTTAAAACTGAATATTATTTGTAAAAAATAAAAAAGCTTCAACAGAAATGCTTATCTGAGTAAAGGCTATTGAATATGACTGGCTAAAAAACCCTAATCCTCTAGGCCACTGGGTTCATGCAGGTGAACCCTTCTGCTAATTATATTATATTACCCCAGATAGTTACTTGATTTATGCACTACCACCATTCATCACTTACACATAACTTAAAAACCACCTTTAATTATTTCTGCAGGTAGAAACACGTAACTGCATATAAGATAGTTTTTAAGTCAACGATAGAGTTTGAAATAAATGCTACTGCCTTACAATACTTGAGCTAAAAACAGCTTACGACACCTCCTGTTGAACAGCTCCTCTTTTCTACCATAATTTGCACCATGATGATGAAATGAGAGAAAAATATAAGAGAATAGAAAATCCAGTATTATAAAATACCAAAGCAAACATTAAAGAACATAAAGTGACAACATTATCTCACACAGAAGTAGAAAGATGAAAATAAAATCATACAGTTAGAGTTGAAATGGAAATTCTTTCAATTCTTTTATCAAACATTAAAGTGATAAAAGAAATGTGTTTTTAATCACTTATTTTGTTCATACTCTAATGGTATGATTGTTCTCTACATGAAGGGTGAAAAAGCAGAAACCTGTCACAACACTTTTCATAAGTAATCTTGCAGGACCAGATACGAACATAAAAGAGTCGTGAAACACAGAAAGTGTCAAGAGGACACAAGCTGCAAGGGCAGATTAGCTATTTTGATTCTATATCTAGAGATCACATCCATTAGCACATGAAGATTAGAAATTGCTTTGCTACAGCTATGGCTCTATACCCCCCTGGTTTTTTTCTTAATTATTATTTTTAAACTTTGGGTTGAGTTCTAACTGATCCCTGAGTGATCAGCTGCAAATGAAAAAGTGAAGTAGTAGAAAGAGAACTGCTGCTAATCATACAGGAATACATGGAGGAAAAATTGTAGTTAACCAAGCCATTAGTCCTGTTACAAACTAAGGAAACCAACAAAGCCAATTGAAACAATGCTTAGGAGTTTCTGCATCTAGTTTTTATCATCAGGAGAAAGATTATTTATGCAAAATTAATAAGAAACTTGGTCTTTCTGTGAAACACTACAAGGGAATTTCTTTTGTGCCACTGATGTGGTAGAATATTTATGAGCACTGGGAATCAGGGCCATCAGAATTATGACAAACAGAGGTCACAGAGGGTAGGATTGAAAGGTTACATTGGTTGGGGGTTTTCTTTTTGTCTGCTTTTTATGGAATGTGTGCAACCACGCATCATTACAGATATTTTTATTGTCCTGAACAAAAAAAGAATTGTTGTGAATTTGCCTGGAGGTGACCTGGATATATGCACTGTTATAACCATTTTTATATATTTTTAATTAGTATCTCTATTTGGAATAGTTTTCCAACATGCAAGATGACTCCACTGCTCAAATGCATCTCTTTTCAACCATGAAACTTCTTGAAGCTAAAAAGCAAAACTGAAGTATGTCAAAGAGATCATACTGAGCTGGGCACATCAGAAATGTATAAACAGGTGGATGGACATAATAGTAGTCACTCCAGGAAGAATGTTTTAGCGTACTTCTTGATTCTGTATACAGTTACTGAAAACTTTAAAATAGCAACCAATGCAAGAAAATTCCTTTCTCAGATATAATTTGCAGAGCATTAAAATACATACCTGCTTAAAACAAGAAAATGCCCTGACCCTTAGCAACCATTTTTCACATAAATTGGAGAAGAATCCTTTTACTACTTAACTGGGGAGAAGATAGAGTTTTACAGCAACACTGGAAGATACACCCATCTTTTGTCCTTTTCTTTTGTATACACACAAATGACCCAATTTAGCATAGCACTGAGACAATCTCCTGAGACAGGCAAAGTTCATGAAAATATTCATAGGAGAAAAGGTATGTCATTATCCCCAGGCTCTGCCTACTAGACTGTAATTAGAAAGACACCTCTTCTTTTAACAGATGGGTCTTCCTGGCCTCTTTCCAGTCTACGCTTCATATTGACTCTTACGGCAACTCAAACTGTGAATGAAGGAAGTAAAATAAAATGTTTCCTAGTGTACCTTTGGACAGATCCAACTCTCATACATGTCATATGTGAATACAATTATTTTATTATTTTTTTAATAAGAGGCACAATAGCTCAAGAAATTGGTAACTGGCTGTAGGATCACCCACACAAGGACAGCCTGATCAAAGCTTCCTCAGCAATGCAGAGGCAGGGTCATTATTCTGTGACAAGCTGATGATCTCTTTCTAATTACTCTAAGACAAGTAACTGTCATAAGAAACACAAACAGAGTCTTTGTCAGCAGCCTTAACAGGAAGATCAGACAAGATCTGAACAGCCTGTTCACTTCTTTAATAGCTTTGCCAAGTCAGCGCTAGCTAGGAAGTTGGTACCAGTGCTATCGGCTGTCCCAGTGGATAGAAACCTTCATGGTTGTTCAATTTAACCTAATCACAGGTATTTTCTCCCCCCATCCTGCCAAACAAACCCAACAGAAGAGACAGTGGTTTGGCTCTGGCTAGAAAATAGCCAGGTAGCAAAATAAAATCACAGCGTACATGGAGGAATGGCTAAGAGTGAAAGATATCATACCAATATTTGTGAAAACCAGAACATTTTTATGAACATAATAGCAGGTGCAGTAGGAAAAGTGGTATCGTAAACCTTTCTGCACTGTTTCAGCAGCATTTTCCCAGTGAGTTCTGAGAACTGAATCCTGCATGAAAACACAGGTCAGAGTCCAGAGCCGCACCTTGCTTGGTCTCTCTGCAGACAGCAGCAATGAGGTTGTCAATTAACATGAACTGTGGAGGTGATCCAAGAGATGGGGATACAGCTGCCGGCAACTCCCTGGAGCCCATCAGGCTCATTTTACACAGACTACTGGATAGCTATCGGATGGTGTCAATTTTCATTCACTGTTACAGCTGAACAAATAATGAGAAAAATGATATGCAAACATCCCAGTGACTTCGGTACGATTTTGCTCCAACTGTGTTCCCACATGTTCTATTTGATTATCATGGATGTTTTATGGGAAGAGTTTGCTCTCAGTATTGTCTCAGGACCACAAAGTAAATCTTACTACCAACAGCAATTTTCAGGAGAAAAAAAAAATTATTACGCACCAAATTATTACAAATAGCAAACAAGTTTGTTAAAATTGCAATCTGTTTGCAGACAATCTGCAATCAAGAAAGAAGGCTAATTAATCAAGCAAATTGTTACTGAAAATTGTCTTCCTCAGCTATAACCACTCCTACAACCAGGGCACTTGAAACCGAGGTGAGAGACTTCAGTGAGTCCTAGCACCGATTCCCTGTTTTATCCACTTGTCTCAAAATGTAAATTTAATTTAGGAACTTTAAAAACATGGAATCTCTAGTAATGAAGAGCTTCAGCTTCCTGTAAAAAGATGTGTTTGGTGTGGCTTTGGCACTGTCTAACATCGCATACACCCACCAACGGCTCAGCCTGTCATATTTATTTGGATTCAGTCATAGCTTACAGGAACAGAGCTACTACCTACCAGACTCCTACTCCATTTTGAAATGCTGCTGGAATGATTTTGAAGGAAGATCAGTCATTCTGGCAGAATCATTTCTGTCTGGCATGTAATTAGTTTACTTGGGGAAAATTATTTGCTCCCTATTCGCCTACAAGCTTTGCTGTCTGCACAGCGCATCCTGAGAGAGAAGAGAGCCAGAGGTTAAAATTAGCAATGAACGCAGATGCCATTGTCTCTTCCCATTACCTCCTCCCACACCAGGCATCTTACATTCAAACTGAGTGGGACTGAAAAACACAAATCTAAAGCTCATAAAAAAAAGAAAAGAAAAAACACCAAAAATAACCCCTCTTTGAAACGAGCAATACATCAGATTTTGCTGGTCAGTGACTATTTTATATAAAATTTTCTAACCAGTAATTACAGTGGGTGACTTCATTAGCATCTTAGGGTCACACTCCCCAACACCCAATGTCAGTATTAAATTTCCTTATCTCAAGGCTAGAGAAATCAGGAGAATTTGGCAATTAAAGTTCAAATATTAGACTTTAAAGAAAACAAGAAACTAGTCTTCTGACTAGTCTGTTTCTAGGATAAAACGCTGTAAACAAGAACATCAGCACTGACTTCAGCTCAGCTGCCACAGAAGAAAAAGCATCTGTTTTTCTTTCTGGCACATACTGAACACAACTGAAACATTCTCACATATTTGAGATATACTTACACCTTTCAAAAATATCATTTAAGAAGAAAAAAAACATTCCTATGGTCACACACTCGAACAATTTTCAGAGATCTATGCGCAGCCTGACAAAACAGTGAGTGGGACCAATAAAATCCAGCACCTTGAAAAAAATTTCTCTTCAGAGAGTCTCCTACATGCATCCAGTGAAAAAACACAAACACATCTGGATTTAGGACATCCCTCTTTGTTCCTCTTTGTCATGTCCAGATCTTATCCATTTAAAACTTGACCAGTGAAGCACTTCTGAATGCAAACAAAATGATGTGCTGACCCATAATTTGCAACTTAGTCTTAGTCATGTCATGCCATGTGTTACTTAGGAAACGGGAAAAAATACGTATTTGAATTTCAGATTTTTGTGTGTGTGTGTGTAGAGAGGGAAAAAGAATGGCAATACTGTTCTGATGAAACCAATTCTACATGATAAAGCTCCTGTATTTTTGCCCAATACCCTCATTCTACACAGACACATCTCCTCATCCTTCTTTTCTTACCTGCTAACTGGAGATACTAGCTTGCAGGCAGCGCAGAACAAACCCAAGATAATGTTTGCAAAATGTGTCAGGATCCTTAATAATGCAACATATTACGAATAAATTAATCCTTTTATCAAATGGCTGACAGCATCATAAAGGGTCAGGGTTTACACATACACAGGGCTCCTCTTGAGAAATTACTAAGCCATTTCCTGCTCCCAACCACAAACCAAGAAAAATTAAGTCTACATTACCCTTGAATAACCCTAATAAAGCAGATCTTTCCTTGCCCAGCAGGACTTGAGACACTATGGGGGGGTGGGAATCTTCATTAGAGGAAATTTAATAAAGATAACAAAGCAAGCAAGGAAGCTCCTGATCACAAGGTTTACTCAGAAATTCACAGAAGTCTAATAACACAGTTGCTAAAAAGAAAATAAAGATGTGGTTTGTTAATATAAGTATTTCATTAATAATGAATTTTAATTACAAATTAACATATATAGAATGTTCTGTATTTCTCTAAGCCTCTGGTACCTTCAATTAAATATATTCATAAAGGTTTCTATTCATATCCAACAATACTACCCCACAAAAGCCAATCTCTCTGCTCATCAGTGTGGGGGGAAGGATTTGCTCCTGCATTTTTAATGCCAGCAGGAGCTCTACCAGAAAATCCAAGGGCCACAACATCAAGCCAGCTGGGAGAACCCTGTGCTCTCCGAGTCCACCCTTCAGGCACATCGGCTGCTAGAGGGCAAGTTGACGGCAACTAGACATTCCCTCTCACCACAGCTGCCAAGTTAACCTCACTAGGACAGCATTGTACTCCAACACAGCAACTGCCTGGCAGTAAGAACAGCAGTTTGAGTACAGTGATGTACATTTACCTTCCGCCATGGTAAGAAATTAAATGTAAAGTGTTTGAAATACATATTTGTAGATCTTAGTGTGGATATCATATTGACACTTGCAGAATTGGTTAGATTACACAAAAAGTAGTAGAAAAAGCTTAAAAAAAAAAAAAAAAGAGAAGTATCTCAAAAAGATACAACACAAAACCACACAACCTGCACAAAACAAACTCACAATGACCGTGCCAAAGTTCAGAGGAATTTTACTGCTAACCTAAATGAAGTGGGAGCAGACCACCTATTGTTTGCAGAAATGGCTCCACAGGACACTGAAAGCCACCATCTCAGCAGATTACTTGTGATAATCTGAGTGATGTTGCAGAGAGTTAGGAATGGAAAGCCAACGACTTCCCAGAAAACAATGTTCTTGGCTTACACAACTGAAGTTATAATGTAAGGAACAACTCCAAAATCATTAAAAACTAAGTTTCTGGAATGAGAAGTCAAACATTTTTTAATTCAAAAAGCTGAGACTGCTAAGAAAGAACTGTACTTGATTTCGATAGAAATAGCATCAGTTGTATGATTAAGGATAAAATGTTTCCTTTTCAATTAAAGACTAACACTGAATGGAAGTTGAAAGGCAGAAATATGTTGGGATTATGACCCCTGAAATTACGCATAGCTCTATGCTAGGCTTAGATTTAAGCTACTAGAGCCTGAAAGGGCTATCCTCAACTGGCTGAGGTTTAATATAACAAATGGCTTCCAGAGGTTTTAGTATCAGTGAAGAGAGGTGGTTATAAAGCATTTGCTCTCTACTGGTAAAAGGTATAATGAAATTATGCAGCTCCTTTCTTCCCCTGCTGTCAGCAGATTCTTAGTTAGTTGCAGACTTGTTACCATCTCTTTTGACAGCTACAGTACAACATGGAAACCATCTAGGGCTCAAAACACTGTCCTGAAAAATCCCACCCATGTGGCTGAAGAGACACTAGATTTATACCGTAGCAAACACTGACTTATCTCAAGGAAATGCTAAGACTTGCCATTAACTGCAATATCTAGATCTCTGGAAAATACACCAAGTTCACAGGTACAGATGTGCAATGATCATTGGGACACTGTAAAAAATGAGAGAACTCATCCACAGCACCATTACACACAGGGCCTCCTAATGGCTGGTGGTAACTGCCCAGAAGAGCACACAACATGATTTTCAATCCTGCCAATCAATCCAGGAGTCACATCTGTGAACGCAGGGAGCATTTTTCTTGACCTTCCCTCACATACAAGGAAGAGAAGAATGCTTGTTCCAAAACATCAGGGAATAAATTTGCACTCTAATAGCTGATGGCAGCTGTGTTTGCTGTGGTCACTTTCCCGTTGACCTTCTTTCATTTATTATCCATAGCACACATTTCTCAAAGACGCATATTAGATTAGAAGTTTACTGTTTATTACTGCAATGAAGGCATGGGCTTAACTGGGGGGCACTGACCCACACTCGAGGAAACATCATAGTGATAAAGCTTCAAAAAAGATTCTAACAAATCCACAGCAAATCTTCAATAATTCCAAAGTATAAATTAGACTGTTTTCCATTTAAGGAAAAGGTATATAGTTAGCCCAGGGACCTATGCCCTCTTCCTCTTCAACTCCCCTCATGTTATACACTGGTAAGCAGGATGAACCTCGGTCAATCTTTCACTACATTTCAGACAGAAAGCCCTAGACTGAAGTTCTTCTATCTTCCCCTGACTCTTTTTTCCTTTCTTCTTTTTTCTCCTATCTTGCCTCACTCTTCCCCACCCCTGCTCCCCATTCTTTTTCCCTCCTCCATTTCTGGTGTTGCTGTCTTTTCCTTGATTAGTTTTCCTAGATTTCCTAGTTCCATGCTCATAAGTCACATGCAGCTTTAATGTAGCTATCCACTCGTCACAGCTTCCTTTGCCAAAAGAAGATGAGGCTGTACTGAAGTGAGCCTGTTCCTTCACGCATCTGCAAACAGCTCTAAGAGGTAACCACAGAGGGAGATTCAAGGATCCAGCCTACACATTAATGGCCATTTACCTTCTGACCCAGCAACGACCTGACGATCAACCCAGTGCACAGATGAGAGGAAAGGAGCAGCAGTTCAAACCCCATCTCCACTGGCAGAGCTTCCTACATCAGACACAAGCAGTGGTTTGAAGATTTCTTGAATCATTTCTTACTGGCAGCACAAATATACTCCACGACTTCCACTGAAGGAAAACGTTACCTCAGCACTCACCAAAATATAACCTGAGCAAACGGTGAAATTTTGCTCTATTTTAGTACTGGCTTATCCAAAAGCTCCAGGCAAAGGTTTCGTTCTGCAACTGATACAAAGTATTGCTACCACAGGAGGTGTGTCCCTCACTTCAGGAGGGCTTAGACTGAACCTAAGTGTTTCATGCAATAGGATGCTATCCCTGACCAGTATCCAGGGGACATTTTCTTTCCTGTTAAACAGACTGAAAGCTATTGTTATCAGCCAAAGGAAAAAAAAAAACCAAACTTTCAATACTTATGTGGGAAGCTGCAATGGAGAAGCATCACCCAGTCTGAATCGGTGCACGAAGCAACACGTGTGACTGCGGCTGCTACGCTGTCCGGGGCAGAGGGTGCATGGAAGGAAACCAGGACGGGGAAGACAGACCTACACAGAAGGCACAAAGCAGACTTTCTATGCAGAATAAGTATGTTTAAACATCAGCATTGATGAATGTAATCTTAGCAGGCAGTTTGACATCTTTCTTCAGTTTTATCACTGGGAATTTGAGAAACAACTGGATTAAGACACTTGAACTAGAGCTCCAGGAAAGTTCAGCCCCTGAACATGCCAAATCCTCTGCTTCCCTGCCTTTTTCTTTGTTGCCTTTCCAAAGACCCTCAGCAAGTGTCACTCAACAATATGCCCGTTTCTCTTCTTTTAGCTCTCGACTCCTCAGTGTTAAATACCAGGACATTAAACAGCCATCTCTTTCTTAACAGCACAACTCCTTACTTTACTTCACACTAAAAGGAGACAACCATCTTGTTTTGCAGATCACAGGCACTTCTTTGGCAAAAACAGACCATGTCCTCCTCTGACCTTTTGATTTTCTATGCACAAAAATGCATCTGTGATCCAGCCTCTCTGTGACAAAGAGGGAATGAAAACATCCTCATCAGATGCACTTAACTCCTCCTATTCCTTATGGGAGTAAGACAGCAGGATTCAATCATGCTTATCTGTACAAATACAATACAAAAGAATGTCCTCAACATTGAGACAGAAAAGTTAAATACAAATTTTCTATACATCAGCTTGCACTCAGGTTCCCAGAGACCAAGCATCAAAAGTTCATCAATGCTTCTCCTGCCTCCTCTGCTTCCCAAAAACTTAATCTGGAAACAGTCTGTGGAATTTCATTGTAATACAGGGTTGGTGTTTTTTTCTGTGGTGCAAAAAGATTCTGCAACTTGAAATACCCATTTGTTCTGCCTAGGTGATCATAAGGGAGTTTTCCAGCATCACTCAGAAATGACCTATGGAAACGCCCGAGCAGACAATCAAAGACAGGAGGCCTCATCTAGTTTTCTGACAGCTTTGATGAACAATTTGACATGAGCATTGCACTTGCAGGAGCACAACAGAAGACAACGTGCCCACAAAAGTCACCACAATGCATCGAGCAGATAATGATTAGGAAAACTCTCCTTTTCAATGCACTGAAGGGAAGCAGACATTTGTGTGATGTTTCACAAGTTTTAAAAGGTAAATTATTCAAGTTTCTTCAAATCCAGACAGAAACTACCTACACGCAAGAAGATAAAGAAAATCCAGGAAACTATAGAGACAAAGTATGTTGCTGTGTTCGAATTCACATTAATATGCTACCTCTGTCACACAATAAAGATTGAGTGAGCCTGATAAAAAACAGAGATGATTATTTCAATGGAGGCCAAGAAACCATCACACCAAACCAGTCACACACAGAAATTCATGTGCACAGGTACACTACTTTTCAGATACTTGTGGAATTTTTTAAAGCTGGTAGTCCACTTGCAGCAGCAACAGCAGACATCTTCTAGCACACAGCCTTTCAAAATCAGAAGTAACTTAGAGGCCTCCTAAATCAAACCTTTCTCCTCATCTTAGGATAAAAAAAAAATGCAGAGACTGGGAAGAAAATTATTAGCCATTGTGTAGCTACTTAGGATACAAGAATAGATGGGCTTGCAACCCCAAGAGGTGTCAATCCAAGATTTGGGTTGCCATAGTTAGGATTTGCCCACAGCCATTTCCCAGCTACCTTTCAAGCAATGGATATTTTCTAATAGGACAGGTCACCTTTCTTGAGCTAATTCAATGACACAAATAAAATCAAACATGATTTATATTGAAGAACTCTCCCCACAGCTTTGATGGAACATTACATACACATAATAATTAAATTACTGTTTCTATTTAATTGAATTCACTCAATTAGAACTTAGTTTTACACTAAAAACAAGAAGTAAAATGGTGTTTTGGAGCTTCAGTCCATGAAAGCATTTGACACATCCTGTAGCTCCGGACAAAGACCAAGTTCAACCCCAACATTATTTTGTTTCCCAAGTCAGACGTTACGTCACAAGTAAAGGTGACCCTCTGACTGCCATTTTCTGATCTATTGAAATGCACCTTCATGAAGGAAGGTTTAATCTGGTCTAACAGAAAATGTCAAAGCTTGACTAAATGTCAAGATTTCATTACACTCTGAAACAATGTCCCAAAAAATAGCTGCGAGAGACAATTTTTAAATACCTTTATTGATATTATACTAAAAACCAACAAAAGCATTAAAAAAAACCCCAAACATAACGACTAAAATCACGATTCTGACAGAAACTGAAATGACTCTCTGTGATTCCCTAGGTTTTTCACATTTTGTGACAACCTCAATCCAATTTGCAATTCTGAAGTGTTAAGAACAGCATTTCAAAACAAAATTTACCAGTAAAGACCAGATACTTACAAGGTTGTTGTCTAGTGAACTATAAACAAAAATAAAGTAACAAAACTTGAAAACCAAGAAATACCAAGCTTAAATTTCCCAAGCAGGGAATCAACGAAAGCCAAAGCAGAAATCTCTGAAAAAATGCTACTGTCATATTTTGACAATACATAATACATAAATTTAAAGAGATTTGGTCTTTAACCTAAAAGTGAACCCAGCAAGTTCCATCCATCAAAGGATCCTTTGATGAGCAAAGCTTCAGTGCACTATATGCAGCAATAAGCATGACTTTAAACTGTGCCTCAGTGCATCTGCTTGATAAATCCATTTCAGAAAAAAGTGTTGTGAAGCTATGCAAAAGCAACTCACCTGTGGGAAACAACTCCCAGTGAGAACCACATGTCCAAGACTGTTCATTCCAGTTCCAGTGGGACTAGAGTCCACCCTTCACTAGAATGAAGCAGAAGCCAGGACCATGTACGGGCAATTGTACAGATGATTTTTAAACAGGTTAAGTTTACTTAAATTAGTAAATTAAAATAAATTGATACCATACAGATTTAAAACTGTATGTAAAATTGTTGCATCAATTTTATAACTGACGAATAAGTTACCATGAGCTAACAAGCTATAATCTCCATTAGACCAGTAACTGTGCCCTTCTTGTAGCCAAATTAAAGCAACTAAATACCTACCTGTGCATGCCCCTGAGCAGGTACCACAGATCAGTAACTGCCTTTACTCACATTGCAGCTTTTACAGTGCATGGGACACAAGATTGTAGGTCCAGGCAAAAGTAAGCATGGTCCTGAATGGGCAAAGAACTCACATGGTAAGCATGTTCAAAACCTCACCTACACCACATAAAAAGCCAGGCCAAGTTAGATGCAATGTTTAGCCCAGTTCCTGCTCTGCATAGAAGCTTTCATGCTTAGAGACTCACTGAGGTAAAATGACATCAAGGTGGATGCAGAGAGGTTGGGGTTTTTTAAAGGATGAAGGCAAACTGAAAAAAAGTTGTCAGGAAATAATGACTGACTGCTTGCGTGCTTCTCACACCATGGTCTGAGTTACTGTAGGTACTCAGGTATCTGAGCTCTGCAGCCTGCTGGTTGCAGCAGCGACAGCAATGTTTAACATGGTGTAACAGACGATAAAAATCTCTTTTCTAGCCTTTAACATCAAGGTCATTAACCATATCGAGATGCATTCCATTTGCCTAAGTCTGAAGGTAAACTATTTTGCGCTATTTATAAATATGGGCAAAATATGATACAGTTGGGGACCTGCTATCCTCCAAAGTACACTTACTGTTAGCTAGCCAGATTTATTTCTCCTACTACTCTGACTTCACATTCTTTATCCTCACAAACTGCAGGGATTGAGCAGGTTCAGACAAAAAAAATTTGCTACCAGTATAGCTTCTAAGTCAGACATGGCAAAAGAGGGGAAGAAGAACAACCTGCTATATAATGATGCACCTGTTTCCTCATGGATCTCTTGAAAACTGTGAAGTTTCAGGGCCGCTTCTCTTCCCACCTAATTCGCCAAGCTAAAAGTACCTGTTAGGAACACCATCAAGTTTCCTCTGTTCCCTCTTTATCGTGAATTTTCCTAAAGGATTAATATGCCTTCTAGTTATAACTCAAATTGCACATTATTTCCAGTATTATAAAAAATTACATATTTTTACTAGTAGTATCCCAAGGTAGCTGATATTTTCTGTTTCCCTCTGTATAAATAGAGTTCCCAATGGAACAGGAGGAGCCAAAGTCAATGTTTGGGCCATACAATAAGTCATAAATGCTGACAGCACAAACAGTTAGGGGTGTGCTTTCCAGAGACAACCAAGTAGAAATCCTCGGAACAAATCAATACACTTTAGGTAGTCAACACTACTTCTACAATTGCTTCTATTCCCTATCAAAATGTTCAAAGGTTTAAATTAGTCTCATAAGTTGTTATTCACAATGCAATACACAAATACTGTCTGCTTCAGTTTGCAATTCATGAGCTTTTAAGTTAATCGAAGGCAGATTGACCTACTCTGTGTCAGAGAAATGGCTTAAGTCTTAATTTTCAAAATTATGAAAACCATCATTTATTTTCCTACAGAAGACATTTTCCCTGTATTATTTAAACAGGGCTTTGCATTCAGGAATTCAGAAGAGGAACTGACATTTCCTTTTGGCACTGCTTCCTTAAAAAGCTGTATAATCAAATGTCATCTCTAATGCGAATTCCCCAGTGCAACGTATTACTGCGTCGCAAGTGTGTGGTGGAAAGATGTATGAGCAGAAGGTGGCAATAGAGGATCAGATCTAAATCTGTATACATCTTACTCGCAATTAGATGCTTGCTGTCATCACAAAACACAGACACGTGCATGGATCACACACCTCCACTGAAAACACCACATGATTTAGGCATTTCTTATGGCTATATTATTCTCGGGTAAAAGTAAATGTAGGAACAGTCCTTTTCTCCTTGGGTAGCTGACATAATCTAAGAGACTTTCCTAACCAGTTCAACATGCTGCCTGCATGGTTCCCTACATCTATCAGAAAAATACTGAAAAACAAGGTTTTTGTGCAGTTTGACAAAAGAAAAATTGATTGTAAGCCTATGTACCTCAGTTGAAAAGCCAAGTTTTAAGCACGCATCTTAAAGCTAGGGTTGAAAAGTGTTATTGCATTGTATACAATAACATTCCCCTTTGCTTCTAAAAAGTCATCTCTTGAGCACTGGTGGAAAGCTTACAGAAAACTTCAGTTTATCCTTTCCAAGATTAGAAGTGTTGTGGTTTAACACTTCAGTATTATGCAGGTAGCCACACAGAAATTAAGCTCATCTGAGGTTTGTATCGTTAAGCTTGAAAACATCAGGCCATCAGTACCCAAAACTGTCACTTCTTACTGCTGAGCAGAGTCTTCTCAAATACGTAAGGATTATCTTAAATTCCTTTTTTCACTGGAAATGCATCCTGATTTACAGTCTTTAACCAAAGGCAGAAACCGAGAATAATAACAATTACTATTATTATTGTTATCATTATTCTTTGGAAAAGAGGGGGGACGTTGCCCCCACAAGCCAGCGGGTTGAGAGCTGGGTGGGCGGGTGGCCTCTTAGCGAGCGCAGTGGAGCTGGCCAGGGTGGGCAAGGGGGACAGATAGACCAGCCAACCAACCCCACCTGGTCCCCCAGAGCAGATGGAGGGAGGCAGGCAAGACCTTCTTTCAGCCAAAGGGACATGAAGCAAGCAGAGCCGCCACACACTGCTTTGAAAGAGATGATGATTTGAAGGCAACCAGTATGATTTTTCCCCCCTCCCCCATGGTTCTGACATAGACAAATACAACAGGATAAAACAACCGAGGAGGGAGGGGAATCTTTTTTACCAGCATCTCATGTGCAACATTTCAAAGATGCGAGATATTACACTTTAAACACTGATCCTCATGCATTGCAGAAAACCATTTTTCTAAAGTTTCCAAACTTTGTAAACCTTAGTAAAGGTTTTCTGGTTTCAAACCTCTTGAAATAAAGATACTTCTTAATGTAAACATTGTCATTAAACACAAATCCTTCCAGCACGCCCCCAAGCCCGTGGCCTGCTTTCCCCAGCCAGAGCTGAACCGGAGCCAAGTGGCAGCTCCAGCCCTTCAGGATTTTAAATCACCCAAGTCTTCCCTATAAACCATGTAAAATTAAACCCCACAGAACCACACTTACCAGCCACTATTTAGGTTGAAGTGCTAATGTTACAGGCACTGGGAGCCAATACTCAGGTAGTGTATGTTAATTACATGCATTTATTCCCCTTGCACGTACAACACAGTTACTACATGTCAACTAGCCAATACCACTGAGGACGAGGAGGGCATATGAAAGCAGTCTGATTAAAAAGGGGCAGTGGTTGAACATCCTACCTCAACAGCGAATGGAAGGGAGCGAGAAGCAAAGCATGAGTGAAATTCTCCCTCCTTCAATCAGCAGTGACCACAGCTAGAGAATGGCAGGCCTCCCTGTCCTTGCGATCAGTCCCCTGAGGCTGGAAACTGATACATAGCAGGCAGCAAGAATGTCTTCTTTCACATCTGTACAGTGATTATAACATGCTAAGCAACTATTTCTGGCAATAACTCTAACGGTCTGCAAATACATCAGCACCCCAGCACTGCCAGGTGGAAATCTGTGTGAACACCAGGCTATAAATACATTTGCAGACTTTGGTCACTGGCACGTCCATTGCTAGACATACCATTTTCTCTATGTCACTGTAAAAGATCAGATTAAAAAAAAAAACAAAACAACAACACACACACAAAAACAACAAAATAAAGCAAATGGAAATAGTGAAATTATCTAACACCCTAAAAAGCATACCAGACTTAAATACAATGTTAGAAAAAGTTATTAAAGTAGCAAAGAGAACAAGATCCTAAATTAAGATTTCAAATTACTAAATATCCAAGTGCATTGGTGTCTAACTGCCTAATACACCTGAAAGCAATCTTTAAAACAGTATTTTAATATTGATGCAGAGTTTATAAATTGACCATTTAAATGCTATGATAAGCTATGCAGAACAAGCCTCAGAGGGAAAATGAACACATGTAAAAGCCATAGTTAGGTATTCACAGGTGTACATGTTCTGCTAAAGTATTAAAGAAATATCTCTTCGCAGCTGTAATTCCAGCTTGCTCAAACACCAAGCCAGGAACACAGGTCCACAGGCACACACATGACCAGCCAGGGTGGCAGTCTAAGGACAGCAGCCTCCTGCCCACCCCAGACACCCATGCCAACCCCCAGGACCCCAGCAGCACACATACCACATGCTCATCTTCCTCTTAATTTCAAGGTAAGCTGTTACTGCTGAGCACTCAGATATGTACAGGCTGCCCAGAGAAGCTGTAAATGCCTCCTCCCTGGATGTGTTCAAGGCCAGGCTGGATGGGGCTTTGAGCAATGTTGTCTAGTTGGAAGGTGTTGCTGCCCATGACACGGGGGGTGGAACTAGATGATCTTTAAGGGCCTTTCCAAACCACCCTATGATAACACATCAAGGCATTCTCAGAGACTATTTTTCCATGGCAGTATCCTCAACACTTGTGTCACTGTTACCCCATTGCAATATTCTGACTGATTATATTTAATTTTTCATCTTACTAATTTTCTGATTAAAAAGGGGG
>Ga0065711_1036681_pt1 | contig 20714 bp, 10 predicted proteins | sample Hoacrofraction12_FD_59098 | JGI IMG/M metagenome (GOLD analysis project Ga0065711, IMG submission 59098) | Hoatzin crop microbial communities from Cojedes, Venezuela - Epithelial fraction 12 v2 (version 2) | ecosystem: Host-associated > Birds > Digestive system > Esophagus > Crop | place...
TTCTAGATATGCAGAATCACAGAATCACAGAATCACAGAATAGTAGGGGTTGGAAGGGACCTCTGTGGGTCATCTAGTCCAACCCTCCTGCCGAAGCAGGGTCACCTACAGCAGGCTGCACAGGACCACGAAAAGCATCACGCAGGACAGTGAAGATCATTAGGAGCTCTTTGGTAGATAATTTAAGGTAATCAACAGCAATGGAGTGGACAAGTGATGAAATGATCACACAGGACTTCAAGCCAGTTCGATACAGGAATTCAGCAGAACAATGTTTTGGGGAGTCTTGGCCAACCCTGCTGGAGATACTGTTACAAAGACACTTGCAACAGAAAGTCTTACCACCACTCAGACAGTAGCTTGCCATCCTGTTCAAGAGATTTTATTCCTCATGCAAGGATTAGCCTGTGCAAAGATCCCAATACACTACGGTTTTTTTTAGCAACTTCCTCTCCATGAGTGTCTGTGCAACATCTAAAACAGTTACTTTTGTCTTGAGGTGCATTCCTTTACTGTTTCACGTACAGACACTCCAGCCTGTGTTCAATCCTGTGGGACGTACTGCTTGCTTGACAGTGTTTCTGTTACAGAAAAAACATTAAAAAGCTTAGGTGAAGTGCAATGATCTATCTCAGTCAGCCTTGTTGTGAAATCAAAAGCAGAGGCACAGAAGAACTTCTGGACTCGACTTCAGGAGAGCTAATTTGGCCTCTGCAACGACCTACTTGGAGGAATCCCGTGGGTCAGGGCTATAGAAGGTAAGGGGGTCCAAGAGAGCTGGTCACTGCTTAAGCGTCACTTCCTCCATGCTCAGGATCAGTGCACCCCCCTGAGCAAGAAATCTAGCAAAACAGACAGGAGACCCATATGGATGAGTAAGCAGCTTCTAGTGGGACTCAGATGGAAGAGAAAGGTCCATGGAATGTGGAAAGAGGGACACGTCACTTGTCAGAGCATGCAGGGATGCAACGAGGAAGGCTAAGGTTCACCTGCAATTGAATCTGGCAAGGGATCTCAAGGACATCAAGAAGGGCTTCTTCAAGTACATTAGCAGCAAACAGAAGACTAGGGATAATGTGGGGCCACTGCTGAACGAGCTGGGTGTCCTGGTGACAAAGGATACAGAGAAGGTAGAATTAATAAATACCTTCATTGCTTCAGTCTTTAGTTCTAAGGCCAGCCCTCAGGAATCCCAGGCCTTGGAGGTAAGAGAGGAAGCCTACAGAGAGGATGACCTTCCCTTGGTTGAGGAGGACTGTGTGAGGGATCACTTAAGCAATCTGGACGCCCACAGATCCATGGGCCCTGATTGAACGCACCCAAAAGTGCTGAGAGAGCTGGCAGATTTCATTGCTGAGCCACTCTCCACCATCTTTGAAAGGTCCTGGGGGACAGTGGAGCTGTTGAAGGAATGGAGAGAAGCCATTGTCACTTCAGTCCTCAAGAAGTGTAAGAAGCAGGACCCAGGGAACAACAGGCTGGTCAGCCTCACCTCCATACCGGGAAAGGTGATGGAAGTGCTCATTCTGGAGGTCATAATTAAGCAAATGGAGAAAAAGACGGTTATCAGGAGTAGTCAGCATGGATTCACCAAGGGGAAATCATGCTTAACCAATCTGATAGCTTTCCATGATGGTGTGACTGACTGGCTAGAGGAGGAGAGAGCAGTGGATGTTGTCTACCTCGACTTCAGCAATGCTTTTGACAATGTCTTCCATAACATCCTCCTAGGAAACCTCAGGAAGTGTGGGCTGGATGAGTGGTCGGTGAAGTGGATTGAGAACTGGGTGAATGGCAGAACTCAGAAGGTTGTCATCAGCGGTGCTGAGTCTAGTTGGAGGCCTGTAACTAGTGGTGTCCCCCAGGGGTAAGTACTCGGCCCAGTCTTGTTCAACTTCTTCATCAATGACCTGGATAAAGGGACAGAGTGCACCCTCAGCAAGTTTGCTGATGACACAAAACTGGGAGGAGTTGGCTGATACACCAGAAGGCTGTGCTGCCATTCAGCGTGACCTGGATAGGCTGGAGTGTTGGGCAGAGAGGAACCTGACGAGGTTCAACAAGGGCGAGTGCAGGGTCCTGCACCTGGGGAGGAACAACCCCATGCACCAGTACAGGCTTGGGGTGGACCTGCTGGAGTGCAGCTCTGCGGAGAGGGACCCAGGTGTCCTGGTGGACGACAGGTTAACCATGAGCCAGCAGTGTGTCCTGGTTGCCAAGAAGGCCAATGGTGTCCTGGGGTGCATTAAGAAGAGTGTGGCCAGCAGGTCGAGGGAGGTTCTCCTTCCCCTCTGCCCTGCCCTATTGAGGCCCCATCTGGAGTACTGCGTCCAGTTCTGGGCTCCCCAGTTCAAGAAAGATGAGGAGCTACCGGAGAGAGTCCAGAGGTGGGATAAGAAGATGATGAGGGAACTGGAGCATCTGTCCTACAAGGAAAGGGTGAGGAAGCTGGGCTTGTTTAGCCTCGAGAAGAGATAGCTGAGAGGAGATCTTATAAATGCCTATAAATATCTGAAGGGTGGGTGTCAGGAGGATGGGGCCAGACTCTTTTCAGTGGTGCCCAGTGACAGAACAAGGCGCAATGTGCATAAACTGAAGCAGAGGAAGTTCCGTCTGAACATGAAGAAGAACTTCTTCCCTCTGAGGGTGATGAAGCCCTGGAACAGGCTGCCCAGAGGGGCTGTGGAGTCTCCTTCTCCGGAGATATTCAAGACCCGCCTGGGTGAGGTCCTGTGCAGCCTGCTCTAGGTGACCCTGCTTTGGTAAGCAGATTATACCAGATGTTCCCCAGAGGTCTCTTCCAGCCACTACCATTCTGTGATTCTGCAATTCTGTAACAGTTTTCATTCCATCCGCTTTCAAATACATGGAGTTCCTTTTAATTCTTTACTCACTGATTTCTTTAAATTTTTTATCAAATTTTTTTAAAAAAGAATTAACACCAACGTTGCTGTAGAGTGTGATAATAAAAACAATTTTGTGTATTGTTTTCTTAAGAGTTTCGAGGATGACACAATAAGAAGTATTAGCAGAGCCAAAGTGGGAGATTTTGCATAAGTATTGTCCTCATTAAATGGCATTGACAAACCTCCTGATGTAGAATAGAGGATTCTTACTGTAACCCAGGACTAGATTGCTTAAGAGGACAGTTCATAGTTGGTTAAAGAAGTGTTTAAAATGAGACTGTGACCTCTTTGAAACTCGAGAAGAAAATTGGGAGCTTTATCAATTTCAGTTGGTTAATTTAACATTGAAGTGAATTATTGAATTTTGTAAGAATCTGTTGTATTCTGTATTAACTGGTTTTTTTAGTATTTTTATTCACAAACAACACTTTAATGAATTTTAACAGAAGTTGTTTTAGGTCTGTATAGTGTAGACGTAATGTAAAATGCCACAAAGCACTAGTGACCATGTGCAAGTCCTGCGGTAAATAAGAGCCTCTAATACTTGCAAGATTGATCCAAATTATTTTTCTATATTCAGTATTAATTGATTTTTTTTTCCTGATTTTTACCTAATTGAAGAGGGACTCATTAACAAATCTTTTCCTGTAGAGCTTATTTACTGTCCAGTATCCTGTATTTTATAGAATTGTATAAAACATGTCAAAGTTTTCCTATAAGGGAAATGGACATCGTTAATACAACAGACATCCACAGAATATTGTTCACAGAAGACATACAAATTAAAGGCCATAAATGTTAAATAATTAACAACGAGGGAAAACAGCAGCCTCATTTTTTCTCAACTTTCTTTCAGATGCTGATAAGAAGCAGACAATGAATTCAAAGAACAAAAGAACCATTTAGAAAATGTCCTGGCACCCACCATCTTCAGATTATACCTGGGACAAATTAATGCAGAGGTACACAATAGGACAATTAGATAATGGCCAAGCAACCATTTTTTTCTATAAATACTGAAAATGAGGATGTATTGGGAATATTAAGAACTTCTGAAAAGAGATACAGCCACCTTGCTTTCTGATATGCAGAACACCAGCTTCCTATTTAATAAGTAAAGCTGCCTTCTCTAGTCTCTTGGAAGAAAATCTCATAATACACCTTCCATTTCATGCATGTTAGAAATACAAAATCTGTCAGTCACGCAGGTTTAACGACGATTTCCCAAACCCTTCTGCATGGTACTGCTGCTTTGATTATGGCTCTAACTATAGCAAAAAATCAAACTCTGAACCCTTGTTTTGTTAAGTGGGAAAGAAAAAAATCTATGACACAGTTTCTGCTGGGTGGCCAGTATGGATGGCTGGTTGTAAAGGCAGATTGTACTTTCATGTGATAATTCTTCTTCAGGGTCAGTCAACCAGAATGCTGATGTCAAGACGATCTGTCCCTCTGTCATGGTTTAACCTCGTAGATCTGAATTAGGACCATGCAGGTGCTCACCAGTGACTAGGATCACACAGCCTCTTACTTCTCTCTCCAGTGGGATGGGGAGGAGAATGGGACAAAGTAAAAATAGTGGGTTGAGATAAAGACTGCTTAATAAGACAACAAAGGAAATAATAAAAATAGAATATGCAAAACAAGCAATCATAGAATCATAGAATCATTAAGGTTGGAAAAGACCTCTAAGATCATCAAGTCCAACCATCAACCCACATCACCATGCCTGCTAAACCATGTCCTCAAGTGCCACGTCTACATCTTTTTTGAACACCTCCAGGGATGGTGACTCCACCACTGCCTTGGGCAGCCTATTCCAATGCCTGAACACTCTTTCAATAAAGAAATTTTTCCTAATATCTAATCTAAACCTCCCCTGACACAACTTGAGGCCATTTCCTCTCGTCCTATTCTGGTTACATGGGAGAAGAGATCAACACCCACCTCACTACAGCTTCCTTTCAGGTAGCTGTAGAGAGCAACAAGGTCCCCCCTCAGTCTCCTCTTCTCCAGAATAAACAGCCCCAGCTCCCTCAGCCGCTCATCATAAAACTTGCTCTCTAGACCCCTCACCAGCCTCGTTGCCCTTCTCTGGTGTCCAGGGTTCGGCCAGGACAGGGTTCATTTTCACCAGAATCCAGGAAGGGACACAGCCAGGTGGGCTGACCCAACCTGGCCAAACAGAGCAGGGTATTCCATACCATGTGCTCTCATGCCGGGTTCTGGTTGGAGGGGAGCTGGGCAGCGGGAAGTCAGTCAAGGCTCAGGAGCCCATGGCAGCAGCAGGCGGTAAGAGTTCTGCATTCCACTGTTTTGTTTTGTGTATTCTCCTTATCTGTATCATTGTTGTTACTGTTCCCTTTGTTTGCTGTTCTTTTAAACTGCCCTTATGCCGACCCACCAGATTTTTGCCTGTTTCTTTCCATTCTCCTCCACACCTCAGTGGGGGGAGGGGCGGTCACGTGGCGCTCTTGTTGCTGGCCACAGCTAAACTATAACATTAAATTTGGTGCCCAGCGTGGGGCGGGGATAATGGCAGGGCTGAGTAGAGGATGACAAAACAATTTTCTTAGAGTTTGTTATACGCATTTATTTTGTTAGTTAAACAGTCACCAGTAAAAATGTTTCTGTCTGGCCACCTGGGCAGACTGCTGGCTCATGTTCAGCCGGCTGTCGACCAACACCCTCAGGTCCTTTTCCACCAGGCAGTTTTCAGCCACTCTTCTCCAAGCCTGTAACATCACATGGGATTGTTGTGACCGAAGCGCAGCACCCGGCGCTTGGCCTTATTGAATTTCATACAAATGGCCTCAGCCCACCAATCCAGTCTGTCCAGATCCATCTGCAGAGCCTTCCGACCATTGAGCAAATTGACACTCCCGCCCAACTTGCTGTCATCTGCAAACTTACTGAGTGAGCACTCAATTCCCTCATCCAGATCATTAATAAAGATATTAAACAAGATGGGTCCCAAAACTGAGCTCTGGGGAACACCACTCATGACCGGCCGCCAGCTGGATCTCACCAGCACTCTCTGGGCTCGGCCATTCAGCTAGTTCTTTATCCAGAGAAGAGTACACCCATCGAAACCATGGGAAGCTAACACACAACAGAATTATTTTTCACCACCTGATGACTGGTTGTGCAGCCAGTCCCTGAGCAGAGATCATGGAACCCACAGACTTCACCAAAATCCCAGAAAAAGAGAATTGCTGCCCACTGGGCAACCCCCAATTATAAACTGAGCATGATGTCTATGATATGGAATATTTCCAATGACCAGCTTGGATTAGCTACCTGGCTACGTACCTCCCAGGTCCCGCACACCTGTTTGTTAGCCGAAAATGGGAAACTGCAAAAAGACCTTTTTAGCAACAACTATAAATGTCAGCATTATCAACATTATTCTCATACTAAATCCAAAAGACAGCAATTACTGGGTGGAGAATTAACTCTATCCCAGCTGAAACCAGGACACCCTCTAAACTGAAGTATTATTTGATCTTACTTTTGGGATTAAGCAGCTTAACCTCACCCTTTTCTATAGACTGTGAATAAAGGCATAACGTAGCCCTCAGTAAATATGGCACAATATTTGTGATTTAGGGGCTTTAAAGCACACCCTGCAAGGTGTTTCTCAGCTCCAGAACCAGTGGCAGCACAGCCGTGCCAGTGGGATGCTAAACCTTGGGTATTAATTGTGACTCGAAGGCCAGAGTGCGTTGGCACACACAGCGCCATGCTAATGTGGCTGTTCCTTATCTGGTCTTAGGGCTCGCTGTCTAGCAACACCTGCGTTAATATTTGTATGGCTTTGTGCTGCTCCCTGCTCCCCTATAAAGCAATCCATTCAGGGTTCAGAACTGTATGTTTCAATCTGCTGTCTAGATGTACACTTAAACCGCACCGTATGAAAACTTAATACAAACAACCTCTAGGGAAATGTACATTAATATGATGGCACCAATGCTATATTTCTTCTAAATTCCAACTACCTGAAACATACCTTTAAAACAATTACTATGTGCATACACTAAAATATACAGAAACACAATGTTATGTAGAAACATAATGCAGTACAATACACATAGGCAGCATACACAAGCATATTCTTTATTCAGAATTTTAGTGCTTTTGTATGACATGTACTTAAGGAGGTTTTGATAAAGAAAGCACGAAAGAATATTCAGTCAATCTAGAAATTACATCTTTTCCACCTCATATGATTTTAGGTGGGACTGGTTGGTCCCCCGTACATACCTACTTACTTAATTAAATATTTAAAGTAGAAAATGAAGCTCGCTGCAGACATGCAGATATATAAATAGCAACTTGCATTACAGCTTGCACATGGAAATTGGTACAGAGAGTTATATTTCATGGCCAATATAATTGCAGGTGATGGGAAATGTCAGCTGTGTACAAAGAGATTTTCTGCAACGGCATCTGTTTGATCCACTGTCTGTTCCCTCAGGAGGCTGAAGTTATGTACATAGCCATATCTGTTTTCCCTCTACAGCCCCTCGGTATGAATTCATGAAGCATTCTCCATAGCACAGATTGGCTGCTCAGATTGTTCTCTGAGGACAGGATTTAGACTCAAACTTTTCATGCAGTTTGCGATTTATAAAAAAGAATTGGCTTTCAAAATAAATTATGGCTGCATGTTAGAAAAATAGAAATATGGTTAGCTCCTATCTGGCCTTCCTATATATTGATATGGCCTCTCTGGCTATTCATCCCAAATTGACTGGCCCTGTGTGTGCAAAACACTGGGATAGATTTTACAAGTGAGAGGTACACTGTATCTAGTAAGAGACAAGAACTCTGATTATGATAGAGACAGAAGCACATAGAAGGGTGGCCAAGAAAAACTGCATGCAGAAGTTATACACAGACCTCTTACCTAATAGAGGAAGTTTGACCTTCCCCCTTAGAAAACTATTTTTTTTCTCAAAAATTTCGAAACAGCTGTCATCCTATCAATGCACATATAAAAGTATAGGATATTTTTACACTATTAAATTGTTTAGGGCAGGGACTCTTAGCCGTAGGACCTGCTGCATTAACTAGCCACATCCATAGTACATAACATTTGACCCTGAATCTCCTCTGATCTCTTTTTGTAGGATTGTTCAAAGTGTTCAAAATAATCCGAGAGTGTTGTTGGCACCCATATGGGTGGAATTTTCATAATATGTATCTGGGACAATGCATTGTGTGCTCAGAGGAGGAGGCTGGACTAGATGACCTGAAGATAATTCCACCCTGAATTGTCCTATGATGTCGCGATGCTATGAGGTGTACCCGGATGAGCTAGGGATGTTTGACAGTACAAAGGAAAACTCCGTAGGAAGAAGGGAAACAAATTTAGTGGAGGTTTTTTTTGTGGGGGTTTTTCCAGGTTTCTTTTGGACATGGTTCTTTGTCCATCTTATTCCAAGAATAATGTCTTAACATTGTCTTAGACAGGCTGGTAGACATCTCCATGCCAGAGAGAGCTAACTATTAAGTACCAGGACTGATCAGGTGCTCAATGCTTGAGCTAGCATCTTTACACTTTACTTGGCATAGTACATTCAGGCATGGAGACTACTTTCTTATTTTGCTAAAAAAAAAAAAAAAAGGGAGAAAAAAGAGCAGCAATAAAAATAATATTGTTCTCAGTGTAATGTTCTTGGTGAAATGTACACTTTACAGCATCAAAAGAGGCAAGGCAATCTAATGTTTTTTCTGGACTATAATAGCATGCAAGTATTAATGGAAAAATTAATATATAGACTGTGCAATGTAGCTAAAATTATGTTAATATATCACTTTATTCTCATATGACACTGAATACACTGTATTACCCGTTCTTTGATGACCACAAATTTTAGGTACTTCAGAGAAAACCAAGTCATTGTTATCATAATTTTTCATCTTGTTTTTATTTTCTTTTATCCACTCTTAATTTTTTTTTTAATTAATATGTGTTTTTTTTTCTACCAGTGTCTGTCAAAAGATGGCACTTTTGCCTCAAAAGAAGATGACATATAAGAGAGGATGCTGTTGAAAAATCTGTCATAAATAGTACTAAGAAGACAGAAATGTTCAGCAGTTATTTTTGCCTGTTATCTGTACCAAAACAGGAAGGAAAAGTTATCTATTTGAAGGATAAATCAAAAAGGTTATCAATTCTGAGAAAAGAACATAAACTTTTTCAACACAATCAGCTGACTTACAAATAACAGTCTTAAAGAACTAGCTGCAGGAGATTTCTGAAATGAAGTTGTGAATTTGTAATGATATATTGGTAAAATTTATTTAGTAAACTGGCAAACTGGAAATACCTTCATGGACTGATAATAATATGATTACCTTATCTAAAGAAAAGTAAATCACGGAGCTATGAACTTGTTTAACTGGTATCAATATAGTGAAGAAAATTTTGCTTCGTTCATGATGTTACCAATAAAGAACTAGAGGTTTAAAAAATTCTAAATGCTTGTGAGTATTATGAAGAACATCTTTCATGAAGGAGAGGTTTTGTTGTATAAAACTATCAGAGAGCTTGTTAAGTAAATAAACCATTTTAATATTCTGTACTTGAGTTTCTCTGCAGCTTTCCAGTAATATTACATGACATTTGTATTTAAAAATAAAAAATAACCCAAACTGTAGTATATTTTAGGGAATTACTTCACCACTTAACAGATCAACTTTGTTTATCCAACCGTTATATTGATCCCCACTTCCACTCGTCAAGTACAGCATTGACAGAACAGACTTTCTATAAGGTGTACCATGACAGTTTTAGCAGGTTTTCTTAATAGTTGGGATTTAGTCCAACAGTGTTGAACATATTGTGTCAACAGCTCATCAACAGAAAAGGTAATCTTTGCTGATGACATATTCAGGGGTTGTAAATCTTTGTAAACCTACTGAAAGAACGGCAGATGGCTGTTTCCGAGAGTTAACTGACATACTCCCAATTCAATGAAATGTGGAGTAATTCACATAGTTGAATAGAAATGAAAACTAAAAAAAAAAGCTGGGGAGTTGTGGAAGAAATGTATTCATAGAAGTCCTAAGACATACAGTGCACAATGATAGGAAGTTTTAGCTAAACAACTTCACTCTTGAGATGAAGTACAATTTCTTGTCAATGTGGGAAAGTAGTTACTATGGGTAGATGCTGATCTTATTTTCAGTCAGCAACCATACATATAAATAATGTTTCTTTGGGCAATGGATGCTTTAAGTCACCTCGTTCATGGCAATTCTTTTGGAGATCTATTCAACTCTATTTGGTCTTGCTAAGGTTGCAGCTGCCTTTCTCACCGCTTAACTCTCCCACTGTCTTTATGAAAACACTAATTACCTTTACACTGTCTGCTCCCAGTGTCACACACAAAGTCCAGACTCTCTACTGCATCACACTGCAGTTCGTTAAATTTACCCTATACTTTCAGGGCTTTGTGTTGAAGAGTGTTTGAGCACAATAGAAGCATACAGTACTGGTTGCAGCTGATGGAATGGAATGGTTTTTGTTCAGCTCAATTTATTAAAAAAAAAGGAAAACAAAAACAACCCACAGCAGCTTCTTTCGTTGATGACTATGTCTTGTGCAGATGTCTTCAGCCAGAATAGCAACCTGATTTGATATCAGGAAGGACCTCATCCTGATCAAAATGCCCATAATCCTGAAATTCTTTGTTACAGGGCATTTTGCTTACCAGGACCTGCTGATATCTTTGACTTTGTGAATTCCTCAGCCATCGTGGAGACTTCAGAGCAGGAACTGACAAAAACATGCCCAAGCCAGTCCCCTGCTTCTACAGTCAGAAACCATACTCTACCTTTGCTACACTTGTCAGGCTTTATCTGCAAAGTTGTTCAATTTTGTGCCACTTATAGTGTCTCTAGATGGCAAAAAACCCCACTTTTTTTGAAGAAGCCATAGTTAGAATAGTAGAATAATAGAAAGTTTAAGGTTAGAGAGGATATCTGGAGGTCATTTAGTCCAACTCCTGATCAGGGTCAATGAGATCAGGTTGCTCAGACCTTTGTGCAGTCAGGCTTTGAATGTCTCAAGGATGAAGATCGTACAGGCTCTCTCAGCCACTGTTCAAATGTTTGAACATTGTAATGATGAAAAAACCAAATCTTTATATGATTTAATACCTCTTCCTTGAACACATATCACCAGAATTGTACTCTGTGTTTAAGATGAAATGTCCTTGGAGTCTTGTACAATCAGTCTTGTGCAATCTGTATTAAAAGTTACTTGTCTGTCCTAGGAGTATGTTTGACTTTTTCACAGTTGGGTTGTATTGAAACTTAGTAATCTTTCGCCGATGAACTCCTATTACCAAGGCCCTTCTCTCCACCTTTTTCTAACTAATCTATTCCTAAGAAATAATGGTCAGGTTTGAAATTAGGTTTCCAAGTTTACTTTATGCTATCCGCTTGCACTTTATGAATTTCATCCTATTCCTATTACTTCTGCTCTCATGGTCATTTTATTCTTTCACTATGATGAAACAACAGTTTTCTGTCTTCCAAATGATGCTTCCCTATTTTTGCTTCTATGCCAAGACCACAAATGAAAACATTAAACACAACTGCTCCCAAAATTGAACTTTGAGAAATTTCAGTAGCAGCCTCCTTCTAGGTTAATGCTTCCCCTGCATTTAAGCTTGCTGTCAACTCCCCACTTTTATAGTTTCTGGACTAAACACTATTGACTTGATCTTAAATAATAGTTTTAAATCTGATTCCATGCCAAACTATTTTCTGTGTTTAGCTGTATTTCTTTTACGTATTATTTAATTTACAGTAAAGGACATCTAGTGTGAGATAATTTACTCCCAATAAGCTCATATTGCACTGCTGCTCATTTTTGGCAGTCATTTCTTCTTCAAAATGATTAAACTGGTGGCGCACTGGCTTTGTATTTTCTTAGCTTATATTTTGGAAAAGCTGTAATTAAAATACGTCCATGGATTCAACATACATATAATTAATATCTCAAAAGTAAAATTACTGATTTGGTAGTGGTTTTCAGCTTAAATTCTGAAGAAGTGTGAAAGAAAAGCCAAGAAAGAATTTGGGTAGATGCTGCAGACATGGTTAAATCTTGTTATGAAAAACACCACAGGTCAGCAAAACAAACCTCCCAAAATACAGTCACAAAATACTTGAACAAAGACAAAACACCTTCCTGCACTTTCTGTTTAAAGACCCAGATTAATGTCAGTTGAACAGAATCACTGTTAGATAAGTGAGCAAAAGGACCAGGTGTCTTTCACATTCTCAAGACCATTACTTTGTAAGGTTGACATACCAAAATTTTGCTCCAGTTTATTGTACATGCTGTTAACATTCCCTGCTGAATCTTCCAGATCAAGAGGTACCAATGTAAAAGGAAAGGAAGCACTTTGTCTTGCCACATCTATGCCTCTGTTTCATGTGTTCAAGCATAGCTAAGTGAATAGTCAACAGAAAGTAAATAATTAATTTTTCTTTTATTCTGATTGTGAAATTTCCAGGATCAGATTATAAATTTGTTGAAAACTTGGAAACTTCAAGCTGTTTAATAGTCCCAGAGAAGCCAGCAATACTTACAATACTTGGGACTAAATGTGTGTGTGTGTTTCTCTGTGAGATCCGTTACAGGAAGGAGTTAAAACATCTTTGGTGTAGAATTCCTGTTCATTAAATTTCTTACTGAATTCAACAATACAGATCATGCTGTTGTTACACCAAATGATCTACAAGCATAGACAGTATAGCTTTAACTGAAAATCATATATTTTCCTCCAAAATACTCCAATTTATGATTAATATTGTGTTCATTTGCTGTGTAAGTAATCACAGTCTGAATATGTTTTTGATCATTTAACTTACAAAAATAACTAGAGAAGTAAGTAAACTCCACAATAGACAGAAACAGTCATGCATGTACATAGCGTATATACAGCATATATACACCCTGCAATAAATCTGGCCTTCAGTAAACTGAAACTACACAAAGTGTAAATACCACTAAGTCACAAGTTTGATCTGTATCCCAAGGAAGAAGAATATCATTCCACTCACACGGTGAGGTGATGTGGTATAGATTATATCTCAGAGGCTGTGAATACAAAAATTGGAATTTCCTATTTGAACATTCAAATACTCTATTAATTTTCTTACCTATCCTGCTATTAAAGTCTCATGCCTAGGAAAGTCCTGGAGAGGGAACTGAGATTGCCTTTTGAATTTGAAGAAAGTTTCGTCCCCAGATTATCACTAAAGCACACCTTCATCTCCATCATCCATTTTCCACTGTGTCCTAGTTATTCTTTTTCATTGACCAAAGTGAGGGCAGCAGGTGCTTCCCACATCCCTTTCTTCTAAAATAGTATGTTTTGCTTCACTTCTCAATGAAGGAAAGAGGGAGAGAGAGACAATTTCAAGGAGATAATGCATTTGACCTCTCTGTTAATATTCAAAATGCTGGTCAGGAAGGTTAGGAGCAAACATCAGCTTTCTTTCACACCTCTTAGCTCATTCCACAAATTAATAACATCATACTGGGAGCAGCCTAGAGCCAGAGTAATGAATGTTAGCCATAGTTCCTGCTGGCTGCTTCCGAGGATGCATTTATTTTTCTCATTATCTTACACACAATCTCCCAGCTATTGTCTGCTACCCCTGCTCACTTAGGAAACCTCAGAAAGTGCTAAAGATGTCAAGAAGCAATAAGCCTCATTTATTTTTATGGCCTTCATCAGCACTTTCTTTTTTGCTTAAAGGCCTATAATAGAATCCACTGATTAGAATCAGCACCATATCAGAATATAGATATGATAGCCCTTTTCTGAAGGTGAATGGGCTACTGAAGGACACTTTCTCCATTTGATACTTCTAAAGTATGCTGAAGCTAAATAAAATTAATTGTATTATTTCTTTTCTTCTTTTCTTTCTCCTTCTTGCTACTTTCCCAGATATTTAGAAATTGATTAACTAAAACATTAAGGAAGATGATCATAAGAAGTCCACCTAATTAAAAGAAAATTGTTCAACTGAAAAAATACCACAATGTAAGCAGTTGGATTTGATAGCTATTAATAAAATGGTATGAATGAACAGAGAAACTCACATTTCTTAAATGCCATATTTACCACAAAACTAAACGAAGAAGCAAATAATTTATTTCTATTACACTTTTTTCACTTTAATTTCATCCAAGTAATAGTCACAGGAAAATGTATAATAAACAGGTTCTCTGTTCTCTTCTCTGCACAGGTCTGACCTCAAAAATGTTCTATTTTCAAACCCCAGGTATATAAATCCCTGATTAATATTTTAAAAAGAAGAAATAGTTTCTCCTTAGTGCACATTTATTTTCTATAGACAATCGTAACAAGTGAAGGTTAGCAGACTTCTAGCCCAGTTCTAGTCAACGATTTCACTTTATTACAAACTTAACAATAACTTTTGCATTAGAATTATTTCCACAAGATGAAGGACAGAGGTAAGACTGCGCAAAAAAGAATGTGCTGTGTGCTTACAGTGCAACCACTGTTCTTTACAAAATTCTTGCATTCTTATACCCAGAAGCAATTTTTCTTTTGTATATATCTATAAAGAAAATTCACCCAAATACTTCTCCAATTTTAGAAGTAATCCATACAAGCTGTTTATATGGAACTTTCAGCATACTTTTATTGTTCTAGTATTGATCTATTGTTTCTTTGATAGGCAATACCTCCAGGTCATGTTGTTTCCAAGCTGTTCTATCTGTGGGGTCCAGATTTACTGGTGGCAAGGGAAAGTTACTGCTTTTGAGTATCATCTCATTTCTGAAGAAGTAAGATTCAGGCTAGTAGAGGGACTAATATTTTAAGAATAAGGTGTCTCTTCTTCAGAGAAAGGCACTCTAGACATGAACAATTAACAAGAAATCTTCCATGCTAGGACTGCCCATGTAGAGGTGTACAAAAATTATTCTGTCTCACTGAAACTGGAAATCTGGTAGGTTATTAAAGTATGCCACTTGCCTCTCATATATACCACATTGTATAGCGTATTTTCACAATCATGAAGTGTCATTTTGTCTGGGTGATCAGGGTGAGAGGAGAAGGTGCTGCAGAAAAATAATGAAACAGCAATCTTATGTGACGTGAACAGATTTACTACACTTTCACAGAAATTGCTTCACATTAAGATGAAGATTCAAAAACTATACAGAAATCACATTCACAAAAGAGAAAACTCATATACACACATCCTAAATCCATCACACAGTGAAAAACAGAAGAAAAAAGTGTTACTGTACTTGGATCACCCAGGGTAAGTTTTCATTCAAACACAACTAACCATCTATGGAAAGAAAGAAAAAAGCTAATTCTTGATGTCCAGGAGTGGGGTTTTTTTTAAAAAAAGGTGGTTATAATCAGGATTTGTTATACTAAAATTGATAATTTTCCTGTGTTCGTTACAGATAAACAGCTTTGCCCTTTCTAGACATGAACAGGAATATGTAGTGCTAGCTGAAACAAACAGAAAAAAAATAAGAAAATCGGTAAATGTAATCACTCTTCATGAAAGATGTAAGAGGAAGCTGTACTGAGCATGATAGCACAAGGGGACCATTTCTCTCAAAACCTTGTTTATCGTCCATGTTAGCTTTCACAAAGGGATACAGAATGTTTACAGCCAGCTAATGGAAGTGGTCAAGCATACACAATTTCCTGGTTCCAAGGAAGCAGCCCTTAAAGAGGTCTGCTCACATCCCTGGCATGGAGGTAAGCAGAAGATGAGGTGAAAGATAAGAGGTGAAAGACTCTAGACATCACGTTTGGATGCCTCAGCCGTCAGATGCACATGTAGAATTGTAAACGTACATGCATGTATGCTCACACAGAGACAGCGTTACTATGCACAGGCAATGAAGAAATACATAGAATCATAGAATCATAGAATCATAGAATCATAGAATGGTTATGGTTGGAAGGGACCTTAAAAACCATCTGGTTCCAACCCCCCTGCCATGAGCAGGGACATCTTCCACTACACCAGGTTGCTCAGAGCTCCATCCAGCCTGGCCTCGAAGACTGCCAGGGAGGGGGCAGCCACAACTTCTCTAGTCAACCTGGTCCAGTGCTTAACCACCCTCATGGGGAAGAATTTCTTCCTAATATCTAATCTAAATCTGCCCTCTTTCAGTTTAGAGCCATTCCCCCTTGCCCTATCACTACACATCCTTGTGAAATTGAATTTGCCTGCTGTAGGTGACCCTGCTTCGGCAGGGGGGTTGGACTAGATGACCCACAGAGGTCCCTTCCAACCCCTACTATTCTGTGATTCTGTGATTCTGTGAAATCTCCCTCTCCATCATTTCTGTCGGCCCTCTTCAGGTACTAGAAGGCTGATCTAAGGTCACCCCGGAGCCTTCTCTTCTCCAGGCTGAACAGCCCCAACTCCCTCCGCCTGTCCTTGTAGGAGAGGTACTCCAGCCCTCGGATCATCTTCGTGGCCCCTCCTCTGGACCCACTCCAACACTTCCATGTCCTTCTTATGTTGGGGGCTTCAGAGCTGGACGCAGGACTCCGGGTGGGGTCTCACAAGAGCGGAGTAAAGGGACAGAATCACCTCCCTTGACCTGCTGGTCACGCTTCTCTTGATGCAGCCCAGGATACGGTTTACTTTCTGGGTTGCATGAGCACATTGCTGGCTCATGTTGAGCTTCTCCTCCACCAGTACCCCCAAGTTCTTCTCCTCAGGGCTGCTCTCCAGCCACTCTCCGCCCAGCCTGTACTTGTGTTTGGGGTTGCCCTGACCCATGTGCAGGACCCTGCATTTGGCCTTGTTGTATACACTCCCTTGCTACAGCAGGTGAGGTTTTCAGCAGTTATTAACTATGACAAACCTGAGCTCTTTAGCAAGATCTTCTACCTTGCCATATTACCAAGCCTTGCTTTTGGAAGTAACTCTCATTTCCTCACTCATAAAAGTTGTGTCACTCTGGCCTACTGACTCTACCGAACTCTGGCCCTCAGTTGACAATTTCTTCTGGACTTTTATTCTCTTTTTTTGGCATGGTCTTCACTTCTATTAGTGCTCTCCAGCACGAAATTTTTGAAGATGTTGGCAGAGCTGATGTATATGTCTAAAGAGCAGTGATTCCCTCCCTTTCTTCCCAACCTCACAGTTGTAGTGCTGGCTGCTTGGACGTTGCAGATCTTGTTCTTCCAGGTTCATTGCCCATTAGTACAACCAAGAAGGTCTTGAGAGCAGCCGCAAAGCACTCGTCAAAAGACTGACACCATATGAACTGTGAAATCAATCATGCACATGTGGTGTATTTGGGGGATTTTTAATAGAAGAAATCTTTGTCCCCTGCTCGGTTACATACATGGTTACACTCAAAGTGTGCTGTCATTAAATCACCAATCTGCTTGAGTTCACAGCAAAATTTAAATGCAGGCTTTGAGTGGTAAAGTCTTTCACCTTTCCTGAACAAGCTACAGTTCATTAGTTGGGAGTATGAAGAAGCTCATAAACTTCCTACATGGATGAGCCATCTAATGGAAATGAGAGGCCAAACTTTCAGTGTGAGATATTATTTTACTAGAAAAAACAAGCATAGCAGTGTGGTACACTACAATACTGCTAAATAGAAGACTCTTTGAATGCGGTTGACCAGTAATTCTCTAGTACTCTGTAAGGATGTTTTACATGATTTTTGCAAAATTTGCAGAGCTCTGGATAATTTCTGCTTAAACAGGACTTTTTTTTTCTTTTTTACGAGTTTCGTTCTAGATGGATAATTGGAGAGGAATCACAAATATATACCAAACAGTTTACACTTTTACAAGTCAGGGATAAAAAACTCGCTAAATTCTTACTACTCCTACCTAGCAGATACTTTCCTAAGTAGACAGATAGACAGATAGATAAAAAGACAGTTTTCCTGATACTTTTAAGCTAATAATGAATTAAACAGACTGAATACTTTAAATTATATGTGCAGGTGAAATAAAACTGATTGAAATACAGTACATTGCAGGTTCCTCAAAAAGTATAAGCAAGAGATTTTCAATCTGTAAAATAGGCCCTATGGTGCCACATTCTTGGAGGAAAATTAATAAATAAAGATATGAGGTTCAGGAGCAGTGGTTTTTTAAAACCATACAAAGGTCTTAGATTACATGTAAATCACCTTAAAACACAGAGCTCTACAACTGATGTCAGCCATCTCTTTCTTATTCAGAATCATTAATCTGTTGGACATGACAAATCTTTTTAGCAGAAAGGAATAAATTTGAGATAATAAGTTTTAAAGTAATGAATAACTCTTGCCTATGAGGTGCTTTAATGACTTTCCTTGTCAGAATTCAGATTTTATTATTAACTCTACAGAATGGCAGCAGCCTGAAGAGATACAGTTACAAATCAATTTCACTACTCTTTTAAAAAGAGTCACTAATTGACCTCAATTTCTGATGGAGTCACATATTTCCTCCCATACTTTATTTTAATGATGTGTATATCAAGGATTTAGTGACTGGTCGTAAAGGAATTTATTTTAACTCTGTGTTGCTTTGTATAGGCTTTTAATGGCAGAAATATAAATCATTTTGAAAGCATTAACTTTAATGGTTAGGATGTATTTTTTAAACCCTTTAATAGTTAAGACGATCATCATTTTGTTAAAATATGTGCTTGATTCATGTACTTTAAAATAGTAAAGAGTTATAGTGAAGAAAGAACATTCAAATTCTCCATATAACACTTATTACAGACTGTAAAATATTTTACTTAGCTTTCATGGGATCTTAAAAAGAAATGACACTAGAATTAACAAATGGCTTTTTGATAAAACACTGTTTACTGCATCCTGTGCAATTATGAAGTACATCCTTACAAAGTTTCAAGGCATATGAGTAGTAACTACCCAAAATACTTTTTTTTTAATTACATTGCGTCAGATTTTGTTCTGATTTTTATCTGCCAGAAGCTCGAACACTTTACTACATGTCATTTGATGTTTGGTATACTATAAAATGAAAATATCTGGCCTTTCCTAAACCAGAGAAAATCTGATGCAAATCCAGATGTTTTAAATAGCACTACTGCACCAGTCACATCTGAGTTTATAAGGTAAAAGAGCCAATATTTGAAAGATACAGGCTTTCAGAAGTAATTAGAGAGTGTATATTCTCTTCAGATCTCATTTTAGCATGAATCACAACAGGAAAGGGAAGAATGAAGGGGATGGAAAAGAGTAAGGAGGCTGAAGGTCTATCTGTTTATCTGGCCAAGCCTTGCATCTGATAACCACAGACTGTCTCCATGGTTCTGGGGGCCATCAGCTGGAGACATACATTAGTATGTGTCCACTAGTGAATGTATTGCTGTTCTGGAGCCAAAGTGGTTCCAGTCAAGTACTGATTTTGGTTTGTGTTGGTCTGCATGGCCGGTTGTGGCTGAATAATGTATGAGCATGTGTGTATGTGTACTGGGGACATCTGTTCAGCCCTACTGCTGGCTAGACTGGGAGACACAGCACCATCTGGGCTTTGGTGAACTGGTACAGAAGGTACTGTCAAGGTCTGTAGAGGACCAGGAGGAGGAATTGCCTGGATGCCAAAGTGCCCAGACTTCATCTTCCCTTAGCAAAGAGTACAGCTGAAGTGTGTGATACGAGACTGGAACTAAACTATCACTGCAAGAACTTCTTTGTTTGCATTTTCTGTACATTCTGACATGCAAAGAAAGTATGAAAAGCAAAATTACACCAAATACTCACTTTCAAGCCTAACTTCTGAACACATACCAAATACTTCAATTCAGCCATGAATTTTCAATGCTGATTATTTGTTACTTCTATTGCTAGAAAAGCATGGATCATTAAAATTTCAGTCCCGTGTTACATGCAGACAGACATACAATGATACATTTCAACAATGAAATCTATGCAATTACTGTTGCAACTCAGTTGTTTGACTATGTAAGTGTAGTGAGGAGCAACCAATTGCTTAAAAGAGGTGGAGGGAAACCCAGAGCACCACAATACACGTCCAAAACCAAATTCAAATATAACTGCCATACAGGCATCTTCAGAAAATAATGTTAGTCCTTTCAACCTCCTATAATCTCATAGTGAAACCAAAACATATCTTAATATTATCCAGATAAATAGAACTGTGTTTGTTCACATAATAATTCAGACCGCAGTCCTTTCATTGTCTTTACTTACCACAGTCCCTTCATCATGTTTTTAACATATTTGTCCACCGTGTTTTAACTCTGATTTCAATGGTGGAAGCAAAGAGTGGGTAAAGAAATAAATCAGATGCTTCACTGTGAAGCACATAACATTGCTGTGTTTGTCGGTACAAGGCTACCAGTCCTTTTCTGAGAAATAAAAAAGGAAAAAAAATGTAGCAGTACCTAATAGATGTCCCTGCTCATTGCAGGAGGGTTGGACTACATAGCTTTTAAAGGTCCCTTCCACTTCAATCTGTTCCATGACACTATGCTTCTATGGGAAAATTCAATGTAAAGAAAAAGAAAGAATAAGAAAGACATATAAAGCACTCATTATTTGTGCCAGAACTTCTACTCCTAAACTACTATAAGTCTGTGTGAAATAATGTAACTGCAGAAACAGAGGAACACCAGGAAAAGCTAAGAATTGCCACCGAGAGAAAGAAAGAAAGAAAGAAAGAAAGAAAGAAAGAAAGAAAGAAAGAAAGAAAGAAAGAAAGAAAGAAAGAAAGAAAGAAAGAAAGAAAGAAAGAAAGAAAGAAAGAAAGAAAGAAAGAA
>Ga0065711_1006887_pt1 | contig 20712 bp, 11 predicted proteins | sample Hoacrofraction12_FD_59098 | JGI IMG/M metagenome (GOLD analysis project Ga0065711, IMG submission 59098) | Hoatzin crop microbial communities from Cojedes, Venezuela - Epithelial fraction 12 v2 (version 2) | ecosystem: Host-associated > Birds > Digestive system > Esophagus > Crop | place...
TGTTGGCTTTACAGTTGGACCTTTTAGAGGTCTTTTCCAATCTATGATTCTATGACTGCTTCCTACCCAGGGATGGCTCTTTCGGGATGTGCCATTTCTTTGATTTCTTTCCCAAACATCCGCGGCTGTTGCCAGAGTTGAAGTACTGGGATGTGCAGTTATGACTGGGGCAGAAGGACATGGTGGCATCTTCCCCAGCTGCTCTCTGGGCTGTGTGCCGCCTCCCTGCCCTGTCCATGTTGCCCTGGAAAAAACAGAGGGTTTGCCGTACAACATAGCCTGGGAATTCTTTTTCCTCCAAAATGCGTCTGAACCTGTCCAGTTCTGCTGCAAAATCTTCTGCGGCTTGTATGGGCCATTCTTTGAAGATAAAGGCACTTAAAAACCTGCTCTTTCTCCTCAAAAATAGTGTTTGTATCTGGGATTCTCACTGGGTTATGTTCCTGGCAGTTCGCCGATGGCTTTCTTCTTATTAGTTAATAGGCAATATTTATAGTAGAAAATGAACAGGACATGCTTACGATAACTAATTAAATTAATGGGAAATGCTAAGGAGCTTTTGCCCTTCCCTGGATCTGCTGAGGAGTGATCTCCCACTGAGCCTAACGGAGGTTGGAGCCATCAGAGCCCGCGGCAGCCCGGACCTGGGAGCAGAGGGGCTGGACGGGGAGCTGGGAGCACTGGTTTGGGCATCGCAGTTTCACATGGGGATCATTCCCTCACCAGCCAAACAGCCGGCATGGCGAGGTGCGCATCCAGCTCTCGGCGGGAGCTGGCAGCAAAGCGATGCTTGCTTTTGGTCTGATCTGGCTGGGAGGTGGAAGCGCGTCCTGGTGCCGGATGAGGAGAAACTCCTTATTTCTGCAAATACAGCAGAAGGAGGAATTGCTTCCAGCGATGTAAAGGGGCTGAAAGGAGGTAAAAGGGATGATGAAATAGCACAAGATGGGTGCAGGTTGTTCAGAGCCCCCACCAACCCTGACCCACCTCCAGCATAGCCTTAGCAACAAACTGATCCATCTTCAGAGCGTGCTACAGATAGCGTTGGACTTGTCCTCCTGCCTCTTGGTGGGAATTCCTTCAGTGAGGCCCCCCTGGATCCGCTTTAATCCATCTGCCAGCTCTGGCCCCAGTAAAGTGGCTGCAGAGAGCAAAGAAACCACCTGGGAATCGCTTTGCTGCTCAGACTGGCTTTGCTAGCTTGAAACCAAATCTATCCCTGCGAGCTGGGGCAGGGGAGATCACGCGCTGGGTCACAGGGAAGACATAAACACTATTATTTAGCACCAGGTGAGGAGAAAATAATGAAATAATTAGGATGCTATTAAAAAGCATCCTAAAGCGAAGGCAGCAGGAGCTAAATGCTGCTGTGCCTTCGCAGCGCTCTCTGCCCAGCTGCGTGCTGCAGGTTTGCGGAAGCTCCTTGCAGGGATCGTGTTTTGCTACAGTCCCGTCAAACCTTTTGAAGATGATGTATAAAAATGGTGAAAAAATGTTCCTGGTTGCCTTGAGTGCCACTGGCCTTGTGCTCTGTGACCTTGTCCCGGGCTTTCACTGAGTCCAGGCTCTGGCATCGTTTTGGAAATCTGAGCGCGTGCCTTCATGGCACACAAACGCCGTTCCCCAAGCCTGGGGATTTGCTGGAGAATTACTAACGCTGGTAAAAGGGTGAGGAAATGTCAACGCATTTGTATTTGAAAAGCGGCTCCGCAGAGGAATCCTGTGGGGACACACATGCCAGCCTCAATCAGAGGGTTTTGGCCACGTATGTCAGCGGTGGGATCGGGGCCACTACTTTGCATTTCCATCACTTTCAGCGTATTTTCTTTTACTTGGCTGTCATTGTAGATATTTCTGATAGCTGAAAATGAGTAAACTCTGGGAAAAAAAAAAAAGCCCAAGCAATTCTTTCTCCCCCAGTTTTCATTTCACAGTTCACCTTTCTTTCTGGCTGTAATTTCTGCTGGGGCTTCTGGCTTCCTAGAGAAAGGGTAAAAAAAAAACCCCAAAAAAACCCAGAAAAAAAATAAAGCAGGCGTTTAATAATAGATCAAAAATGAGATTAAGCCGTAAGTCAGCCCTCCCCTAAATTCTCCCTTCCCAAAAAGCAACCAAAGAAATTGCAAATCGCCTTGAAAAAGGGGAGTGAAAACAGTGAAGATCAAACCCGATGTTAAGTATAGATGAGGTGGTTATATTTTATTTAATGACTGTATCCTGCCACCCTCCCCTGAATTTCTGTATGTGATTAATAAAACAGTAGAGACGAACTGGAACGGGGAAAATTCAGCAAGTACTGAGCTCCAAAGACAAATGCAATGGGCATCATTAGCAGGCACGAGCAGGGTTTGCTGCTTGGTATACCTGAAGGTCTGTGCCCAGCTGGTGACGTTGGTGGTGGCTATAGTTGGAGGTAGCTCCCCAAAACCAGGAGGCTTAACGAGATGCTGTTTGTTGTCCATCCCCAATGACTCTTTGGATCAATTTTGACCGTGTTTGGTAGAGTGGTGGGGTCTCAGGGGGAAGGGAACCCCACAGGCTTTGTGCAAGATGCGTGGGCAGTAGCAGAAATGCCACAATGGAAGGAAGAGGTGAGCTCATACGTTCTTAGTCACTGGCCAAGCTGCACCAGGAAGAGCCTTTCGGCATGCCTCGGCCTGGGACTCAGTCAAGGCTTGCACTTGATGAGACACAACTTCCCTGGAAAGGAGGCTTAGCCCTGGCACCGGGCATTGAGGCCATCAACCCCAGGCCTGTTCTTGTTTGCCGTAAATCCTCTGGCTCCTTCGGGTCCTGGGTTTTGTGGGGCCATTGCTGCGGGCCAGGTGAGAGGGCAGGAGGTGGGACTTGGCGTGGCCTCAGCTGCCTCACCAGCCCGTGGGGATGCTCTCCTCCTGGCTCATCCCAAAGGTTTCCGGAGGCAATGCGGACATTGTGTATGTCAGCTGCGTGGGCCCAAGCGAGCCAGGCTGGGAGGATGTGCAAGGAGAAAGCTCTTGTTCTTGCACCGTGTCTCCACCAGAGACAGGACAGCAGAAGAGAGGACCTTTAGTCTGACCCACCCTGTGGTCCTGTTTGCACCCTCGATGAATAAAATACCAAGAGGGACATGAGGCATAGCCAGTCCTCTCCAATATCATCTTTGTCCAACACGAGATAACCCAACCTGAGTCATGCCATGGGGATGAAGACCCACACATGCAGCTGCAAATTTGTTTTTTCTTGCTAAATCGCCCACTTTTAAGTGCAGAAAGTGTCACAGCCCCTCTCGCTCTGCAGCTGCAGCGAGGAAGAGGCTGAGGAGCTACATCCATCACAGCTGTGGGTGGTGAAGGCACGGCAGGAGGAGAACACGAGCAGCAATCCCTTGCGTGGGTCTGGCACATGTTTGCCGAGGGCTGCCAGGGCACGAGACAAGGCAAAAACTGCCTGCCCGCTGGAAAGCACCGCTCCCACGTGCAAATAGCATCCTCCAAGGTGTTAATTTATCTTCTTTGTCACGTCCTTGGTCTCAGCTCTGCACTTTTAGAGTTGGAGGAGAATCTGTTTAATTACATTTTGGGCTGCTGCTCTTCTTGTTTATTCCCCAAAAGGAGGAAAATCAGACGTGCCAGAGCTTAAACTTTAAAAGGAAAAAAAAAAAAGAAAATCCAGTCTTTGGAAAAAAACACTTGGAGGTAGAATGCGCCTCAACAAGAAAAATGTTTGTCTTCCACCTTTTTCTGATGCTGGCTGGGAGTAAAGTGCAGGGAAAAGACGGGGCAAGGTTTACTTTCTTTTAATTTCAAATATATTCCAAGAGCAGAGCAATTGTGATTTCTTTTTTTTCAAAGTTGCTTTGCCAAGTTTGGGTGGAGAAAACCAGCTGAAAAACCTTGCCTTGGTGGATGTGGCGTGGAGGCAGGAATGCATTTATTTTCTTTATTTACCTATTTTTACCGGTGAGGCCCTGGGGCAAAACAGCAAAGCTGTGGCCACATTGCATGGCATGCAGGTGAGAAGAGCACTCTCCCCTCCAAATCCTTTTTCCCCAGCACCAACAAGATCAGCACCGAAGATACGTGATTGAGTCAGCAATGCAGATGCCATCAAATGTCTGCTTTATACCAGTGTATGAATCAGAGCAGAGAAGTGTCAGAGCCTCATATCCTGCATCCCCTGATAAGAGTGCAGTTACCTCTGAGGAAACAAAGCACGGTGAAATCCCATTATCCTGCCTGTTCCCAGCACCTATAACTCACGGGCACCAGCAGTGCTTATTTTATTGCAACTCTTGCAATAGCACGTGTAGATTTTATTTTTTTAAATCCTAGAGCCAAAAGATTTATATATATATATATATATATATAAAAGCAGAAAAAGGGATCCGGCATGTCTGTATGCACACACACACATACATATGAATGTATAAATATGACTGTTTTCTGGAGCACAAGCTGTTTGTGTTAACCCCTGTTAGACCAGTCAGAGCAGGGTGTGCCACTCATCTGGGTACTCTACGGGTTTTTCCAATGTATCGTGTTCTTGGGGAGGAAGGGGGATTAGCTTTACCTGACTTTCCAATCATGCATTTACCTCCAAATTCAGCTTAATTTCCAGACTTAAAATATTTCCCTCTCAATTNGCTGTGAAAATTATATAAAGAAGTGAAACCATTTATCCCCAGCAGTTTTCTGCTTCTCCTTTGCAAGACTTTTCCATCCCTGACTACTGGTTTTGAAAGCACAGACTACAGCCACATCAGCAACAGTGTTTCCTTCCATTGTTCAGTGGAGGCAGCTTCTGGCTCCCTCCACAAGAGTTATGCGTGGCTGCTGGCTTTTCCATCAGCTGCCTCCTTTTTCCTGATCCCAGGGGACCATCTGTGTCCTGTTCCTGCTGCAGTCCCACGTCTGGACCTGGACTGGGAGGCCTCGGTGGGACGGAAGGAGACTGGCAGTGGTGCAGTTTATAAACCCTAAAAACAGATACGAGAGTGAAATTTTGTAAAGATCTGGCTGTATTGTCCCCAAGGGACAGTGTGGAGTTGTTTAAAAGACAATTGTGCTACTGTGGTAGTGGTGGAGGCAGAGGAGGACAATTTTCACCCAGATTCCTCTTTTGAGGGGCTTGTTTGTTCCTTGGGGTTTTTCTGTGCTGGAGACTACAGAGGTTGGGGGATAAAAACCGTTGCTGTGGGTCCCTGTCTGTAGATTTGAGGGAAAACTAGTTCAAATCCACGACCCTAAGCTACGTCGTAAATCTCACTGCAGAAATATGGAGCCTAGACATTAATAATTAGGAGCTTGCACAATAAAGCGCTGGGATATTTCACGCATGACACAACATCTTTCGATCCAGCTGATGCTGTGCAGAGATCTGTGTGAAAGTTCTGTGCAGCCAAACTGGAGAAGTTTTTGTTCCCATCTGAGCCTTTTGAAGGGAAAGAAAATTGGAAGGAAAAATTAGGTTGTATCCCAACAGTATTCACTAAGGTTCAAGCATGGGGTTTTTAAGGTGCCCCCTATTATAAAGTGTTTGTGTGTGCTAAAAGAAAATGATGCAAATCAATAGTTCTCCTTTCCCTGCTTCCCACGTCTTCAAATCACTCCCATTCAGCCAAGCTGTCCCCTATCAAGCTTCTAACATGAAAAGGAAATACCTTCTGGACGGTGACTGAACATGAGAAATGTCAGTCCCCAGGGGTCCGCGTCCCGGAGGTTTGAGGGCTGGATGATAAGCGCTTTGGGCCGTGAGATGACAAATGTGACTTCACAGTTGCTCGCTCATGCTTCAGCAAAGGTGTGTTTTGGGTGTAGGTATTTCCCAGCAACAAAGCTGAGATCTTACCAGCTCTTACATGAATGTTCTTCACCTTTTTTTAGATGCAGTTAAAAGTAATTGGAGGGCTGGTGGTATTTTGAAAAAACTTATCTACCTAGGAAATTATGACCTTGGATTTATTCAATCAAATAATATCAAGATTAAGAGTGAAAATAGCCAAGCTTGTCAGTCATGGGGAATTGTGTTGCAGCCTGGGCTCAAATCCATCACCTGAAATCAGGAGACTCTGGCAGGGTATTCTTCATTCATCAGCAAGAGGCATCACAGCGAGATCATTTAACTGTAATTCATCAATTTACCAGGCTACTCAATTAAGTGGGGGCTGGAGAGATGATGAAGGGAATGATTCTACCTGTTGTAATGAATCTTTGGCCGCCTGAGGACTTTTTTTGCTCATTGCTTTGTTGTGTTTTGTGTTGCCTCGAAGGCCCATTGGGACGAGAGCCCAGACTGGCGATGGACGGCCGTTAGCAACCCTGTTTTTTCGTGGTGTATCTGCACGCTTTGTGCATGGCAAGACTTGCACGGTGCATTGAGCCATGCTGATTGCGGGAGAGGAGGGTGGGGACGCTGTCCAGTAGCTCTGTACAAGCAACAGTTGCATGAACAAATACAAGTTCTCACCCTATGACTGTTAATAAGGAAATAGGTGTAAAACTAAGCGTAATTTTTGAGTGCAAAGTAGGTTGTTACCCAAGTATACTGTGTATACTGTTGAATTTACGTAAATCTCTGAACTCCTTTAATTTGGCACCAGCCTGCAGTAGGAGTGCTGGTTTCTGTGCTCTTCCTTTGCTGTCCAGGTCAACCTTGTGACTATGAAAACTGCACGACAATCTCATGACTGTAGGGCTTCCTGCATCTTGATGCCAAAGCGAGCCTTCAAGTGGTACATCTCTGATTGTTCTTCCAAGCCTTATTAAAAGGAAAATATAATCACAATGGTGGTGAAAAGAGGTGGCTTGAAGAATTAAAGGGATTAATGAGTTAGAGCTTTTCTCTACATGGTTGGTCACTGACCTGAGCCTGACTCAGCCATAGTCTGTAGAGATCCTGGAGAACCTTGGGTGGACATCTACAAAAAAATAAGTAAAACTTTGTGCAGCCTGGAATAAAGGAATGTGCTTTTTCAGGTCCGTTTCAGCTCTGTTCTTGATGTGTTTCTGTGATCTGACCCCAGATGCCTTGGTGAAGCATTCTGGGAGCTTGGTGCAACCTCTGATTCTGCTATGAGTGGTCCTGTCTGGCATCAGCTCCCCTGAGAGCTTGGCAGTGTGATTCTAGTGCTGGCTGATGCAGCCCTTAGTCAATCTTCAAGAAAGAAGCTGGGCTAGATGTTTCTTTATGAATGTGGTATTTTAGACATTTGCCTATTCCTGAGTAGATCCAAATACTGATTTTTCCAGGTGGCTACACCTGAATCTTTAGGTTGCTTCACTGCGGATAGCTCACTGGTTGAGATCCCTGCTCGGATCCACGATGACGCACCCTTGTTTTGCTCTTACGATCAACATCCGTGTTGTTTTCTTACAAAATGAGACTCGAACTCATCCAGGTTTCTCATCACACCATATGTATGAATATTTGCGCCACCCCAATAACTTCGGAACCTGTCAGCCTGTTTCAGTCAAGCCTGACAAAGAGACACAGGTCTGCAAGGGTAATTAAGGTTGCATAAGTTCATGAAAAACAGGCAGTCAGACATGAGGGATGGCCCAGGTACTTACTGAGCCTCAGGGAGAGGTGCAGCTCCAGCTTGCGTGAGTGGATACCAGACAGTCCCCATGAAGGAGAGATCTTCTGACTGTTTCGGTCATGAGATCTACCAACCAGAGCAAGAGCGTGGCCCCTTTGTTGCCCTGGTAGACCCCAGGCCCATGGGTGGTGGTCTCTATTTGCAGTAAAACTTGTTTTCAGTTTAAATGTGGTGGCGGTTGAGGCAGAAGTAACCCCAGTAGAAACTGGCTGGCGCCGGAGAAACCTGTGGCTCGGTGCGAGGTGTAACTGCTTGCCTGCTTTCTCAGCAAAAGACTTCAGCAAGTCCAAGGACTCCAGATTGTGAACATTTTCTCCTAGCTGGGTTTCTCACATGTCCTATTGTTTTATTTCAACAAAAGCAAGAGAAAAGTAGAATTCATTTGAATTTAATAATACCTCCAAGGAGATGAAGCAAAAGGAACTGCTAGCAAGAGAAACAGGTGGAGATTAAAAAGACATTCTTTCCCCTGCTGTTCCTTGCACATGCATACATGTTATCCATATATGTGGCCAGACCCCTTCTCCTCGCATAACATGAGAAAACTAAATTGAAAAGGAGACTATACAAATCAGGATGAAAGGAAAAAAAAAGAGGATGAGTCAGCTCTGTTCCTGCCTATCTGAACCAAGGGGAAGCCTGCCTGGTGCTGATGATAGATTTTTTGCAAAAAAGATAATGCATCAGACTGATGACAGCCTATAAGATATACTGCAAGCGGTATGAAAATTGTTGGCAGGTATTTGAATGTCACTGACTGCACAGAATGAATTGTAGGTTGAGTCACAACAATTTCCCTAAAGCTGTGTATATTAACATACAAATACCAAGGAATTCCAATCTTTACATTTTTATCTGCTTCAGCTTGAGAGTCAAATAGGCGCGTTACAGAAGCGTCATCCATTTGAGTCAATTGTCACTGCTGTGTTTGTGGAAGGGATGCATCTGGGTTTATTGATAACGTTATTGAGGTGCTTAGAAACACAAGTGTGTTGGGTTTATTCTCCCTTTAGTAACTTATTCTTGTTTCTGGCGTTTTGTTAAAATATTTTTGCAGTTCTAGTCTCCTCCAGAGATCTCTGCTGAGCAGAGCGTTAGTAACGGAGATGCTCTGTACGTCTATATCATCTTTTCTCCTTGTGTTTGTTGTAAACCTAACATTTTTCATAGCTTTTTTGGTAAATTTTAAGGTAATTTTATTTGCTGGAGGAAAACCTGAGATGGAGAAGAGAATCTAGGAATCGTGATTTACCGACCTTCTAGTGAGTAGGCTCAGCTGCTTTTTTTCTTCTTCGTTAAACCACATCAGCTGAAATGCAAGTTAGTGGCTAAAACATCCTGTTGATCTCCATCGTACCATCACTTCACCCATTTTACTTCCTCTGCTGCTCTGCTGATCCCTGCCTGTGCACAGAAGATACAAAACCAGTCTTAGACCCACCTGAGAAGTAACTTTATAGATGAGGTTTCAGGTTTGGGGGCAAATGTTTTAGGTTGTAGGTATCTCTCGCTGTCAAAGAAATGCAAGGGAAATTCCACCTCGCGAAGAGGGTATGTGACCGGGAGCCAGGAATTTCTGTCTTGTGGTTTTAAAAATTGCCTTTTAGGAGCTGTGGCCGACGACTTCACCATTTTGCCTTTGTTCCCATCTTTAAACAGTTCCTACATCTAAGGAGGTGGTTGTGAGGATTAGTCATTGGTTTTAGAGCTCTTTGAAGATGGCAAGTGGTGTATAACAGCTCAATGTTTATTAATGGCATGACTTAATGTGATGAGAATTTTTTACAGCTGAGTTCAGATACGCCAGGACTGAGCCTCAGCAAGTTGCAGTCGGCGTTGCTTCATTGATCCCGTCCCAGCTGTGCCAGCTGATGGCACCTGATTATCTGGCCCATCATACCTGATCCCTGGGCTGCAGCAGGGAGCCCTCCCTCTCCTTACTCCTCTATCAAGTTCTCCTTCCACTGGCCTCCTGCCACATCATGTGCCAAGTTTAAATCTGGTTCTGTGTTTTTGGCTTTGTTCCTTCCAAATGTTTTCAATTTTGTTGCCTTTAACTGATCCCAGTGGCATCTTTTTATGATGCACTTTATTCAGCTGCTTCTACTGCTTCAAGTACAATAACACTCCTAAAGTTCAACCTATTTTTTAATTATAAAAAAAAAGACAAAGTGTGGTATTGTTCTGTCGCTGGTGGGAGAAAGGGAGGATTTTTCTTAATCTTTAAATTTGATTGAATTTAAAACTTGACATAGTGGGTTTAGTGGAACATTTCTGTAATCGGAAAGGCAAATTATTGTTTGTTCTTGCTCTCTTGGGAGCCAGTCCTAGTATTGATTAAACACAAGCATTGCCATCTGTTGGATGATCTCAAAGCACTTCAGGGCTGGTGAATGAAGAAGACTTGGAGAATGTCATTAATTCCTCTACCGATCAGGAAGCGGAAGCAGTTTTCCAGGGCTCAGGTTCAGGTAACGACTGCTGGGGACAACAGCTCCTGATCCATAGCAGCATACTTACTGTGCTAGATCAAATCCCTCCCCACACCAGCTGGAGTGATTTCTGTGTTTATGCTCTGCTTTGCCCCTCTCACTGACCTCTGCTTTTCTGCAGTTAACACTGTAAAGAGCTTCACTGCCTGCTTCTGTAGTTGATGAGATTTCAAACTGACATGGTGTCAGCCTGTGTGTTTCTGCAGAGTTGCCGTGAGCAGAGATGAATTTATAGAGAGGGAGAGAAGGGATGGGAGGAGGACAGTGTGCATGCTAGGGGTTGTGTGAGTGCACGGTCCTCTCTTCCACTAGGTCCAAGCAGCATGCGTCCAACTCTGCTGAGAAGCACAGTCTCACTGGCTTGGTTGTTGGCAAAGTCAGTCTGCAGCTAAGGGGATCTATGAGTAATAACCAAATCAAAGAAGCCAGCATTTGCACACCCAGCACTGAATGCATACATTTGCATTTAGGAAAAAAATACAGAACAGAAATCACTTTCCTTGGCAGATTTAGTTTTCGCTTAGTTCCTTGAGCTCTCTTGCTCCGCACTCTTGCCATCACCAGTGCCACCATAAGACACTGTAAATGCAACTGCATTTTGCAGTTCACAGGACTGCAGTGAGTACAGTCTACATCAGCTCAGTCTGCCCCAAAACTACACCCGTGAATACACTTTCACAAACATTTTAGGCAGCACTGCAATTAGCAGAAGCAGTCCTGCTCCCCCCCCCACCTTTGCTTGCTGATGTTGCTCTTTCTTCATCTGCTAACAAAAGCGTTGCTAATGCCGTGGGCATGGCTGCGTGGGCAACTGAACTGCAGAAGTGATCTGGATTAAAAGAAAGTGTTTAATGAAGTAGTTTTTGCCACATTCATTTGACTTGAGCATCAGCTCTTCCTTTCCATGAGAATTGAAATTAATTTTGTTTCAAGTTCTGAAAACCTGAAGACGTGCTGAATAGATAGAAATTGGTTCTATTTATAGGCTGCAGAATTCCTTTGTACAATAAACAAGTTTGTTTTAATTTAAACTATGTATTCAGCACATTTAGCTTAATTTTGTTTAACTACAAGTTTTACATGCTGTTTTCCTGCATTCTAATTGTTTTTTAAATTTGTGACATAAATCCTAAGTACAATTAAAAAGTCAGACTAGTGATTAAGAAAATTCATTTACTATTTTTAACATAAAATGTGTTGATTTGCATAGTTTATTAATTTTTACAAATGCCTAACTGTAAAAATAGGACAGCTTTCCAGTTTAGCCAAGGGCCTGATTTACAGAGAAATATGCCTGTGTTGTTCTCCACTAGCAGCAGTCAGCCTTTCGTTAAGAAAAAAAAAGACAAAAAATGCAAAGCAAGACAGTTTAAATCAGTCAGAATTGAAGTATTTTGCTCTCTGTTTTGCATCAATAAATCCTGTAGTCACAGGAGCAAAGGTGGGATGGTTGAGAAAAGATTGGCAGGCAAGTTAGCAACAGAGTTCCTCAAGGACTGGTTTCAAGACCAGTGTTAATCAATGTATTGACTAATGATACAGCAGAAATTAATGGGATTTGGAGATGTCATCAAAAGAAGAAAAACAGGACATCCCGTCAGAAGAATGAATGACTTTAGGACTAATTGCTTGTAAGCAAATGCAAGCTCTTGTAATGCAAGCTCTGATAGAAAGCTGAGGTTTCTATATTGGAGCTGGAATGTATTAATCAAGCATAGGATAATTCTGGTATCCCAGTGATAAAGATACATACCGGGATCACATTTGTCAACGAAGTTATTTCCACTAGTGACAAGGAAATGGGAATGCCACTGCAACAGGTTTTAGTGAGGCATTTCTTAAGATGTACTGTGTGTTCCTTGTCCACATAGGGGAAAGATTGATTTCAACTGTAAAAGGTGTCGGGGAGGATGCCTGCTAGAAACAATCTGGAGAACAGAGAAGCTGGTTCACAGAACGATTAAAGGAGCCTGGACGGTAACCAGTGACAAAAACAAAGGCAGAGAAAAATTATATTCCTTCTCTATAAATACACTGGCGTAAATACCAGAGAGGGAGAAGAGTTATTTAAGTTAAATGACAATTCTGGCGCAAGAACAAATGGCTCTGAATAAGTTTAGGCTGGAAATGAGCAGAATGGCTTCAAACCAAGGGAGGTTCTTGAATAGCCTTCTAATGGGAATTGCGTAACAGGGGCTAAAAACCTGATTACTGTGAAGATGGAGCCTGATAAATGTATTAATGGGATTACACAACGTGGTTGGCTTCAGTATTAAGGGATCAGACTCAGGGTTTCCGGTCCTGTGCTTTTGCAAATACACTGAAGAATCCTGCAGGTATGAGAAAAAACACAGGCAGCTTTCATTTTAAGGAATATTTTCATAATGATTCAGCTTTGAGTTGGTTTCTGTTTCCAGTGCACTAATAACTGAATTGAGTGACCTGCGGAAAGAAGGAAGTATCTTTTCTGCACTGGGAAAAAGCAGCAGCTGGCAACTGCTTTCCTATTTTAGTGGTCGATTTTGGCAGCAGGCCTGTACTACTTAGCTATACGTTTTTTGGGTTTTTTTTACTTTAAAGCACTTTGGTACATTATAGTAAAGTTAGGCCTTGAAATAGATTGTGCTCAAAATGATGACAATTATTTATTATTATTTAACTTTGTAATGATGTTGTATAAAAAACTTGCAGCACTTAATGCACACTGGTGTTTATTATCGATCTCGCTCTTCTCTTCATTGATCCCTATTTTCCCGCGTTACTAATAGTCCCCAGTTTTCTTGTCACTCGGCTAAAATCCCAATAAATAAGAGCGACTGCCTTTTTGTCAAAAGAAACTGGTTATTTTATCAAAGATGGGTGCCAAGCTATTTTAGCACAATGTAACTTTGATCTCACGGCGCACTTTACACTCTGTATTTCCGTGCCTTTTATGTTTTGATTCGGGCTCTGTCCTCAGGTCATGTCTGCAATTGATAGCTGTGGCTTCCCCCAGCGCTGCTGCCTCTAGCCCTCCTTCCTTAAGCCGAGATATTCTGCGTAGAAATCTCCATGATTTGGGAGAGACACTGGTTGAAGCAGGCTGGTATTGCTGGGACGCTGTGTTGTTACATCAGAACATTAGACACACAGATCGGCATTTTCAGACACGGGGTGTGGGACCCAGGAGGTTTCGTTCCAGCACTTCTAAGCTTTTATTATGGAAAATTCGGAATTTTAGTTGGGGGATTGTGTAGACCTGTTGGAAATCCTTGCTAGTGGACGTGACATTTTGGCAACCTGGAACAGAGCACACCGAGCAGTGTAGCTGACTTTCCCCTGGCCGGGGAAATTGTAGGCAGACTTTCTCATCACTTGCCCTCCCTTCGCCCCTCCGTTCTACGCTCTCCTTGTTACTCAGCGGCGAGGCAGCATCTGTGTTCAGTCTGAGGGCTTGACCGTGACTATCTCCAATCTCCAGCATGTTCTCACTGCTTCCCTACATGTGCTTTTTATTCACCTCCTCTGTTCGGAACACAAATGGCAGATGGTTTTTCTTCTTTGGTTTCAAAGTCTTCTCATTGGAGCCTTTCAGCCATTCAACTTGGTCAGCTTCACAAATCAGTTACCCTTAATTACCTCAACTTCTCTTTTTGAAATTGAAAACCTTGTGGACCTGCTTTTATTTTGCTTAAACTGAACCAATTTGTGGAAAATAGGCTCAAATTGAGTGATCACAAGAAGCTTGTATTACAACATCCTCACTATTTGCCTAAAGTCTACAGCAGAATCACCTCTCGTTTGCTCAGCGCCTATTTAGTAAAGAAGTCAGTCAGCTACTACATCCCGGACTTACAGGGCCCTGCTGTTAGTATTTGTTCTTCCTTCTATGTGTGGAATTTAAGGCTCCCTTACTAGCCAATTCCTAGGAGTATTTCTTTCTCTCTCAAGTAATTTTTAAAAGCTCTGTGCACACATCCAAATCTGACGGTGGGTTCTCCAGTGGACCTCGAACACAATCTCAGCAGACAGCCTTTTACAGTCTTTTCCCAAAGTGACTTTAATCCAGAACGATCGTTTTATGCATGCTATCGCTTTGGATTTCTGGCAAACACAGATGATTCACTCAGTTCACAGAAAGAACCACAGAGCAGTGTCCCAAAAGACTCTAATAGAGTTTTGGAAGTGGATTTGGGGTTAGGTAGGCAGTGTGCATCCTCAGCTCTGACTCTGGTTTGGGGCTTTGAGGGTGGGGATTCTTTCTTAACCGCCTGTGTACGTGTTTACCAGCCTTCTTCACTATATGATGCCTGCCATTTCAAACGGGTTGTTTTTCTGACAGTCTTGTAGGAAGAATTATCCCCAGTTCACATTGTGGTAACTGAACCCGGGGACAAATGAAACAGCTGGCTTAGGCACATAGGTCTCTGTGAGCGGAGCCTGTGTTCCCCGAGTCTTCCGTCTTTTCAAGCACTCTCGGCAATCTGACAGGTTGTCAAGGCCCCTCCAATCGCGTGGACTCGAGGGTGAGCTGAAGTGCTGGAAACTCGCAGCCTTGAGCCTGGTAGTCTGGTGCAACAAAGCACATGCTTAAAAAGACGCTTTTGTACTTCACTGAACTGCTTGTTTTGCAGTCACATTTAATTTAAGTTTAGACAGCGCTGAATGCTTAATTAAAAAAAGTGCTTTTGGTAGACAAGAGTGTAATGCCCAAGCTGCGCTGCAGTTACAATATGTAGGTGCTTTGGGATTATGTTCTATACAAATGAAATGATTGTTTCTTTTTAACCCCTGTTTAAATATAGTTCAAATTATGGAATATTTAGTAGAACAGAATAAGCTGTTGCTTGCCGGCTTTTTCATACCAGTGGTTACCAGATGCTTCTGTATTTATAACCTTGCCATCTGTTCCAGGGTGGAGTTTGGGGGTAGTCTAGATATTTGGATGTGTCTTCTTCCTTGTGTATCTCTGGAAAACTTCAAAGCATCTGTTTTGAGATGAAGGGCAAGCATGGTTTGCTGTAATGCTTAAGGAATTCAAAGGAATTTTATAGAAATGCAGCTGATTCCATAGTGCAGCAGGGCTCAGAAGTGGAAGACGCCTTAAGCAAAGAGGCGGCGCTGGTATTTTGTGCCGTTACTCAGTCATCGCCAAGATCCACTCAGAGTTTTGCTTGGCTGTCACCAGGCTGGGTTGCTGCTTCCTTCTTTGGATCGCGTCTTTCTCAACAGCCACTGAAGTTTCCAGGAGTATTGCAATATGGAAGTCTCTTCATGTGAGGGGTTTTATTATTTCTGTAGATAAATTTTATTTAGATGTATTCTAGATAATTTTTTTGATGCTGGGTGACTGATTTTTTTTTTTTTAGAATGACAGAGCTAAGTCTAGCTAAAGAGAAACAAAAATAGCGTGTTCAGACACATTCACTCTCCCTACTGTACGTCCTGCAAGGGCCCAGGTGAGGATGGGAGAGCAACGACGCTCTGTAGGACTGACAAAGTAGCTCGGTTCATTATTTAGCTCTTTTGCCATGAAGCCACTCATGTAGCAGCTTGTGTGCAACGTCTCTCTGTTCTTGGGGTACCACCTTCGTGATGGCTGCTGGTGGTTATGGCTTGCTGTTCATCTACCTGGTTAGGCTTCATATACAGACATGAAATGCCTCAAAGCATTTCATTTTTTAGGTAACTATAAAAAATGCATAGGAAATAAGGGCGATGTTCAGACAATTGCTGTAGAATTGCTGTGAGGGGTTATAGACACACAGGGAAGAAAACCCACTCCACCTTCAGCTGCTCACGCTGTGTCTAGCTCCACCAAAGCCTGGAGTGACGTGTCCTACTGAAATCAGTTTGCTGGTAGTTTGGGGGATGGGGAACCGACATTTTGGTCAACAAACTGCTTGGGAAAAATATTCACCCGGTGCTTGTAACAGCCTTCGGTTGCTAATGATCCGGGACATATTGGGGGAGGAAGGAAAGCTACATGTCTCTCCACCCATCCTCTGAGCCATCTGGTCTCTCGTGGTTTAATTGTAACCACTGTCCTAATCTCTCTTAACTCACTTCATTGTTGCTGAAATATGAAAATTACTCTTTTAGGCATTGTGGTTCTCGTGAAGAAAATAACACCGTGTGGTCACGTATGGTTTTATAAACAAAGCATAATATAGTCATTTAATTAATTGATCTGGAATGTTTATTCTTAGTAGAATGTGTGGCAGTGCAACTCGACATACTCCGAGTGTGATTCATAATATTCCACCTTAAAACAAAACCTTCTACCCCATTTCTTGCCTTGTGATCTTTCTTTCAAATAGCTAGGAAAAATAAGAAACACTAACTGCACCTTTGTTAACAAGGGAACGGGCGTTTCTTTTCCTAACCCCATTTTACTACCAGGCAGTGTCCTCCAGCATCCCAGCATCTGGCCAAAAGCTTTTACTGCTTTTATAAACTTACTTTCTTCTGCCGTCAGGATCTGGTTCTCCTGTGCAGGATGCTGACAGTTCATTGTACTTGCTCTTTGGATCCCAGCTGGGGCTGCACTGGATCCAACCTTGAATTAGCATTTGGGAGGAAACAGTCTTTATGCCTGTGTATCCATTCTGGTGCTAACCTTTCCTTTCCCAGTAGCCACTGAGTGTTTCATTTCATGCTCTAGCCCTTGCTATGCTTTATGGCCAGCGGTAGGGTGTATTGTTACAATACTTCTTGTGCCCATGGGGTCTTCGAAGTGCTTTATTTAAACGTAGCAAGATGCCTTCACCTGCCACTGAAATGCAGATACTTACGCTGCAAAGCCTGGCAGCTGTTCTAACAGCAGGAGCAGGACCAGGCCACTTGCTTTTATGACATAAAGTAAGGGGAAAAAAAATATCCATATCCATTGAAAACTGCAGGGAGAATGTAAATTGTCAGAATGTAATTACCTAAACTGGAATTTGGCCAGCATTCCAGATTAACATTTCCTCTCGTGAAGCATGCCGTGGGATACCTGATGGCCGAAAGCAGCCAGAGTCTCAGCAGGATTAAAAATAGAGCTTTGCTGTCTAGTCATTCCATAGTGGCTGAGGGATGTGTATTATCTGTTTAGCACCTACAGCAACCTGGGGCTAAAAAGTGACTGAATGCTATGAAATCTGATAGGAGTGCCTGAGGTTAAGAGTGCGGTCTAAAAACATTCCATGAAACTTGTAAAATCTGCAGTCCGGTCTTGGTACTGCCTCCAGTGGAAGGGAGGAGAAGGAAGTTGGAAAAATGTACCAAAAGGACTGCAGTAGGGAAAAGTTGAAAGTTCAGGGTCCTCCCCTTAGATTGTTGTTCCCTTCTGGAGCGGTGGATGTTTTTCTGAGGTTTATTTCAGGCCATGGAAGCGTGCCATGGAAATGTGCATTAGGTGGCTCTGAAACTCCTTAATACCCGCTTGAAATGACTCGATGTGATTCATAGCAGATTGGAGACAACAGTATGGTGGATGTGAGAAATGCTTACGAGTAAGTGGGATGAGGAAGAGGGAATCTGGTAAGGAAAAGAGCTAAAGTGGGGATCATTTCAAGCAGAGAAGAGGAGGACACAATGCTGTGATGGCATTCACTGTATTCAGTTGCAGCTGCCAACTGCAGAGCTACTTAAAAGGTGGTATAAAGGAGGTTCCCAGCAGGAAATCATAGAGAGGTGCCTAAATAAGTTGTTCTGTGAGCAATGGGACTCATGAAGCCAGATTTTTCTTAGATTTTGTCTTTTCCCTATAGCCCCTGACTGCCACCATTTCTTCTGCCTAGGGTGTGTGCCATCAGCCTGTTTCCCTTTCTCACTACCCCCAAACCTTCCTCCTTCTTGTCCTTACTGTAACCCCCCAGATCCCTCTTTATCGCTGCCTCCCTGGTAGCCCCAGGCACTCCCCGAATCCCAAACCTTCTCCTGCTGTTTAGGTTGCTGGCTGGGAATACCCCACTTGGATAGGTGGAGCCACGCGCAAGCCCGCTGCTTGGTCAGTGAGCAGGTTTAACAGAAGGGGCAGGATCAGAACTGCTTCTGCTTTTTGGGTTGTCTTTGCATTGCACCTGCACGCTTTCCTACAGCAAGATCTGGTATTTCTAGAGCTCTGTCCCTCTGTCAGGTTCAGCTAAAAGTCGCCAAGGAGTTTCAAAGTCTTTAGCAACAGGACTGGCACCGTGCAGTCAGTCGGCACCATGCATTAAGGCTTGCTCCTTGGGAGAAACCAGGCTGAGAAGCAGATAGGAAAGGCTTCTCCTCGCTAGGAAAGGAGGCAGGCAACTTTCTGTGCGACTTGTTCTCTTGTTTAAACTCTTACTCACCATACGTTATAGACTCTGCCCCATAGGATCCACTTCTGACATCAAAATTTTATGTGTTCTTGGATACTGCGTATGAGAAAACAAAAGCCCAGACAGCAGAAAGGGTGGAAAATAAGAACATTTGAATGTGGTAATTCTTCTGGTGGGATATAGAGAAGGCAGTTGAGCAGTAGATTTTTAGCTTGGTGGAAGGGAAACAGAAAGCTCCCCTTTAATACTGATCTCCTGTTACATTAGAATAAGAAGGGTAAGTACACAGAGAAGGGGATTAAATCTGAAACTGTCTTCGTCAATATAATGTGTAATAGCCTTGATAGCGCTTTCTGAAAGAAAGACTTGCCATGCTGGCTGCTGATCCTGAAAGCTTGTTTTCTTTTGGGAGTTGGGAGAAGAATTGTTCTCTTGAGTCGTGCCCTGAAGTGCACGTTCTCCATTTGCATTTCTTCCTCAGCGAGGTCCTGAAGGGAGTTTATTGTTTCCCTGTTTCCTCACACAGAGCGCCAGGTTAGAGCAGGGTGGAATAGCAAAGCCTCAAGCCGTGGTAGAGCAGGAACAGATGTGCGTGCTAGGACAACGTGGGCGTGTTCAATAATTCGGATGTTAATTCTGTCTTTATACTGCGAAATGCAGGCATAGTCTGCCTTTTTCTTCCTGAAAAATATATTGTTTCTTAGAGCCTTTGAACCTGGAGTCCGTATTCTGCCCTTCAGTACAGCACGTTTCCTGCTTGTGAGATTGGATTTTGTGTTGTTTATCAAGGGGTAGACCTGTGTCCCCCTCCTTACCCCCAACTGCTTTTTCATCTCAGTACAAAAGTGAGTTTCTCCTTGCATTCTTTACACGTGTAAATGACTGTTAAAAAGCGCAGGGTGGTGGAAAAATGGTTTCTTTGCAGTTTTGAAGTGCTCATGTTTTATTAAAGCTGAGATTCCTGGTGCTTTTTGGCCAGAGATACACTACGGTTGCCACCTTCTCCACTCCTACAGATAAAAACCTCATTTATTCCTGTGAAAATTCTCTGGTTCCCCCAAAAAGTGTCAATTTCTGTGCTTTGGGGTGAGATTTGATTCCCATTGATATGAATGCCTTTTGTGGGACCCCTAAAATACGAAATTATACAAAATTACAGTTAAAGTGCATAAAGCAAGGAAGCAGAGCACTGAGCCTGTTTGACTTGGCTTTGTTGTGAGAAGATGCTGGCACCATCACTTGTCTTCCCCCCCCCTTTATTTCCCCATCATGTTTTTTTTTCCCCTTTTTGCCTTAATCACCATTCCATTGCCTGGTGTGTTCAGTACTCATCAACCTAAATTTTACATAGTTGCTGTGACTTGACAATATTTAACCACTAATGACATTTATCACCTCTGTAGTATTTAAAAAGTACTTTGTCCAGAATCAGTGATAATTTGTGCTGTTAATGCAAACCCTCTAGGTTGGATCGTGATGTAATTTTGTAACAAATTCAATCTGTAGTGGTATTTTAGTACCTGTAAGCAGGGTCTGAAGTCAGTGCCTTTACGTCTTTAGATCAGCTTCCCGCAATACAGTTGTGCTCATAACCCCTTTTGCCAGGAGTCACCTGGGCGTCTCTCTGGGGGATCAGCGGCAGCCATCGCAGTCACCGCAGCGGTTTCACCCCCACGGCTGAGGTGTGACCGAGCTCCATGGGTGCACCCCCAGCCTTGCGGGGATATTGGGGAAACAGAGGGCTGCCGGGATGCGGGAGCCGGTGTGAGGGAGCGTCGGGGCACTGAGGGGCCGGCAGCTCATCATGGCAGCTGCGCGGTGAGGAGAGGGGCGGTGCTCCACGTGCCTGCCTTTAGGCGGGAAAAGCGCCTCGGCGCAGTGCGCATGCGCACTGGTCGCTGGGCGGGCTCTTGGGGGAGGGCAGCTGCTCCGCCTCCCCCGCCATTTAAAGGGACAGAGCTCCCCTCCTCAGAGCCGAGAGAGGGCGGGAGGTAGCTGTGCGGGTCCTTAAGGGCTTTGGGCTGGAGCCGAGCCGTTTGCGCTGTTCTCAGCAGGTTCCAGAGCCGAGAGTCTGCTCCCCGCCCCTTCAGGCCGGTTCGGCTATCTCCGCCGCCGGTTCGGCTATCTCCGCCCACCCTTCGGATAAGGCCGTGAAGTTCCGCCAGCACTTCGGCAACTTCCGCCGGTTCGGTCGGAAATGGCCGAAGACGTGAGAGATTCAGCGGCGTAGGGGAGAAGACCGGCCGGCTTCTCGGAACAAACCAACTGTGCCCGGACCGGGGGGGGGGAGCAGGGGAGGGCGGACGGAGGGGGAAGACGAGGCAGCGGCTATGGCTCCCCCCCCAGCCACTCGCCGAGGGAGGCGCGGCGG